>Ga0209963_1000295_pt1 | contig 123327 bp, 96 predicted proteins | sample ThiBio_1000_biof_2_FD_183957 | JGI IMG/M metagenome (GOLD analysis project Ga0209963, IMG submission 183957) | Wastewater bioreactor microbial communities from Cape Town, South Africa - Thiocy_cont_1000_biof (SPAdes) | ecosystem: Engineered > Bioreactor > Thiocyanate-remediating >... | reverse complement strand
GTTCTGCCGCCTCAAGGACTTCCGCCGCATCGCCACGCGCTACGATAAACGTGCCGACATCTTCATGTCGGCCGTCTGCATCGCTGCCGCAATAACCTGGTGGACGGCCAATTGAGTCTCGACCCTAGTAGGCGTTCCTGCCTCGTAGAACTTCCAAGGGTGTTTGGATCAGAATCAGTAAATCCAGTCCCAGTCGCCAATTGTCGATGTACCAGAGATCGTGATCCACGCGCCGTGCGATGTGCTCGGTCGTTGGAGTTGGGCCTCGACACCCATGGATCTGCGCCCATCCGGTTAGCCCAGGTTTTACCCGTTGGCGAAAGGCATAATTTCTGACGAGTTTGTCAAAATGATTGTCATGCGCAACTGCATGAGGCCTTGGTCCCACAAGCGACATGCTGCCGCTCAGGACGTTGAATAATTGTGGCAATTCGTCGATGCTCGTCTTTCGAAGCCACCTGCCGACGCGAGTAACCCGACTGTCAACGGGACGCGCTTGAACCGCAGTAAAGCCATCCTCAAGGGTCGACATCGTTCTGAATTTGCAAATTCTGAAACTTCGGCCGTTAAAGCCAAGTCGTTGCTGTCTAAAGAGAACTGGTCCGCGCGAATCCAGCTTTATTGCCACCGCAGCCATGATGAGAAGGGGCGCTAGAAGGACCAATACTGCGCTTGCCCCGATAAGGTCGATGGCGCGTTTCGCCAAATCCTCTGTGCGGCTCAATGGACCGCGCTGCAATTCCACGCGAGTCATCGCGCCCAGATCGCGGCGAGGCAGGTCGAGAATTTCTTTGCAGGCTCCGGTCGGGACAATGGTAATCGGAAGCGGCAGCAATCTCAATTCGTCCGCAAATGCTCGAAGCTCCGACCATCGGTTCAAATCTGCGGTAACGATCACCTCTTCAATATCCGAGCCGCGAATATGTCCTACGATATTTTTGGCAAGTTTTCGCCGCAGGTTCGAGCCAGCGCCTCTCGGAGGCAAGGCAAATCTGGTGCTTACGTCCATGCCAATTTTGCACAACTTCCGGCTAATCGGCTCATAGCCTTGCGCGGGGTCGACAATCAAGGCCACCCTTCGGCAGGAGAATCGATGCTCGGAGAGCCCTTTTTTCAGCAGTTCCCGGATAATTGTTCGATTGGCGATCAGGCCGATCATGCCAAAAGCGGCAAACAGAATACTCGTTGCACGCGAGAGTTCGCTGCCAATTTTCAAAGCGAAGACGATGCCTGCCAGCAGCAAGAACACACCTACCCAAGCCGTAAAAACCATCCGGATCTGACGCCGCCAACTGAGCAGTTCAGTGGGCTTGTACCGGCCTTGATATTTCAGCAGGGGGCTGAACAGAATCGCTACTAATGTCGCTGAGCCGAGGGGTTTTCCTATTTCTATGTGCAGACCTTCACTCAACTGATAAAAAAGGCTCGCGCAGAAACTGGCCGAGACAATTGTCAACACATCGAAGGCAATCGCCGTCGTCTCTATCCACTCATAGCGGATCGGCCATTTACTACCGATGCTCTCTAAGGGAATCAGGTCTAAGTCGCGGGCAGATACTTTTCCCGCTTCTGCAAATTCAATCTTCCGTCGGCTAACAAAATTCATGGATAAAAAACCAACACTAAGAATTCGGGTGTTTAAACACAAATAATTATAATTTTCAAGAAAAAATAAAAATTAAAATAACGCAGTGGTTGAACGAGGTTTGTTAAGAATTTCTATCTACGGTCGCTTCACGCGAAATATCTTAATGGGGACCTACCCCGCTGATGTTGTTTGTGATTTTTAACCTTTTTGCGGGCCTCTTGACCGGAGCGCTTTTCGGCGTTCAAACACTATTTCTGATTGTATTGTTTTTGCCGATTGGAGCAATCTTCGGGCTGATCGCCGGGATATCGATTGGCTTCGGCCAGTGGGTTGGCGCGGGGATCGCTCTTCAACTTGGATACCTTGGCGGCGCATTTTTGCGAAGCATGTTTGAGCGCTTTATCATTGGCGTTGAACTTCATACAAGCGGCAGGTTGAAGAGATTGTCGGGAACCTCACATAGTGAGCTTCCACCTCATTATTGATTGCGTATTATCTTGAGATAATCCGGATTGAGTTCACCTATAATACGTTCCGCAAGGGCTCGACCGTCGGTCGAGGCCGTTTTGTACGCGTTGGCTAAAATCGGCTTGAGTGCGGGTAGGCGACGAAAGATGAGGCTGATGTCGCCTTTGATCATATCCTGCAGCTCAGGGTCCGCAGGCCCGCCAGTCAAACGTAACGTTGCTTTAAGACGGGGCGGAATCAAACTGGTTTCGTTAGGACCGGTGTAGTACGCCATCTTTAGTAGAGCCTTGGGATCAGCGTTTGGCCATCTGTATCTCTCCGCAAGCAGTGCGAAAGTCAACCACACGTCGCTGCGGAGCGGAGCGTATCGCAATGCGCGGGTAAGATCACCGAGCGTCCCTTTCTCGCTGGAAGGGACAGCCTCCGAGCGTTTAAGCAGCAGAATTGTTCCTGCAAATGCGCTTTCTGCCCAAAGGTCCCCTCGCACACCTGCAATCGTCGCGGCTTCTTTGAGGCTGTTTCGTTGGTAGATCGAAACGGTTGAATGAATGTCGACGAACGGAGACGCAACGACTTCGGATATATGTTGCTCCGGCAGCAGCAGCCAGAACGCTTCAATGATAAGGATTAGCCCGGCCAGGAGCGCAACCTTCATACGTGGTTCGGGCGAGTTCTCAGTTGGATAGAAGTCTTCGGCTGTTCCAGTGTGCGAATGTGCCAATGCCGCGTTTTCAATCGTGCTGCGGCTCTGGCTCCAGGCGAGTCCGGCAACGGCGCTGACGAATATGGATGCCGGCAAGGTGAGTACGCCGCCATTGGTGAACACGAGAATTAAGGCGACGACAACGACTCCGGCTCCAGCGCTTGCGTAGACGTAATCGCGGCCGCGCGTTACTGCCCCTCGAGCAAATGCCGTGGCTATGCCGCCCAACGCCAAGATGAAAATCCAGAGAAATGTTCGCCCCATTTCGATCGTGATGAGGGCTGCGGCCACCTCGGCTCTTCCCGATTGTGCATGGTCAACCTCCCGGTAGACCGGCAAGAGACTCTCGAAGGTTCCCGCTCCGGAGCCGAGAGCAGGCGCGTCCGATAGCATTCGGTCTACGACGGTTTGATTCTGCGACGATGATGTCGTTGCAGAACCCGTGTCTCTTCCGGGCTGCACTGTCGCGAGGAAAGTGAGCAGGGTTATTGCGCCGACTGCGATGACACCCGCTCGCCCCCAGGCACCGAACGACCACTGCCTGACGACTAAAATGCCGATCAGAACTCCCGCGCCAAAAAGGCCAGCAAAGATAAGCATTATATCGGCTTCGATGAGAAGCGCTAATGTGCAAATAGCCAAGCCGATGGCTCCGGCGATGAATCCGGCTATCGCCCATTGCCGGGATTCCGGCCCGCTTCGTCTGCTGCGCAATCGCTCGCGCAGGCGAACCTCGGTTGCGCTCGCCAGCGTGACACCTGCCGCTGCCAGAATCGACGTTCCGGAAATATCGCCTGTGGCGTTGTGCTGGGCGAGATCAAGGTACCCCAAGCTGTCAACGATCCGAAGTACGGCTGCGGATACTGCAACGAAGGTCAGAAAATAGAGCGTAAGCTCGGCCATCCGCCTGTCGAACGCCACCACCATTACGACGCCGGCCGTGGAAAGCGCGGCGCAATATTGGACGAAGGCCAATAGGGTCGCGCCAGTATCGACGGTAATCGAACCGGAAACAGGAGAACCCAAAGCGTTCGAAGCGCTGGACCAGACGCTATTGGAGAGCCAGTCGCCGGGGAGGGGAATAGCCTGCAACAGCATCCACAGACACGGAAGAAGCAGAACGACACCCGCAAATAACGACATGGGAGAGCGGCGTGGTCGACTAAGATAGCTGCCGTACCGGGAGGCTCCCAGGGTAATCAACGCAACAGCAAGACAGGCGCAGATGAGACCCAAGGCCAGGTTGGTGCGAACCAGGCCGACTGCAGCAGAAAACGCAACTGCAATCGGCAGAACGACGAACGAAAAAAGCATCGTTTTTCCCGCACGGGTCAGCTGAGGCAGAAGACAGGTGGCTACGGGCTGGATCTGCGAGCGGTCTAATGTGCCAAGATTGGCGTCGGTGTCGTAATCACGGTGGTGGCCGCTCCATTAATCGTGTTCTTCAGTATGTAGCCATTGGTGGCATAGGTTATCGGATCGTTAGCCGTTGCCATAATTGTTCGCAGGAAGGTCAAGAACTTGGTCGTTTCGACCGACGAGGCGTTGGATGTATAGACAACATCCTTGTTCCGCATCTCGAAGTTCTGGGCAAGGAAATATCCCGAAGGATCACGCAAATTGAGGTGATATACTATAGGTATGATTGGTCCTTCAAAGTGGCTGCAATCAACCCCGAGCCTGGCGGCGACTTCCCGTGTTTCTCCCCGGTAGAGGAATACGAAGCTGGGATCGGCAAGATTATCATTCAAACCCTGATGCTTCCCGATGGCTTCAGCGAGCGAGAGGCGCCACGCATCGAACTTGAACTGGCCTTGCTGCCCCGCAGCTCCAAATGCAACGAAGGTCTGGGGTTGGCTGTAAAGATAAATAACGTCGTTCGGGAGCACGTAGATGTTGTTGGCAGGTTCGTAAAGCAAGGCGCCAAACGGGACGCTCGCTCGGTGCTTGTCGCGCTCTAACGACACCCAAAGGTCGTATCCTTGATTCATCGGACCACCGGCCCTTGCGACATAGTCCAGGATGCGTTCACCGGAGGGATTGGCCGGGAATCGCCCCGCCGAATGAACATCACCCAGCACGCTGACGAGGGACGTATTCTGTTGAGCCAAGGCAACGATAACTTGAGGCTCCAGAGCGCGGGCTTTCAGATGCTCGACGATGTAGGATTCGATTTGTGCGGGCGTACGTCCCTTCGCGGGTACCGGACCTGCGTATGGCACTGTAATCGTTCCGGACTGATCGACGGCCTGATTGGGAATGGTGACGAAATTACCTGCGCGAACTCCCGTGTCGGACGTAAAAAGTCCGCCGGCAGCAGCCTCGAAGATCGTCACGCTGACGATATCGCCGACACCAAAACGAAACGCTTTTGGCGGAGTCCTGTCAGCGAAAGCCTTGGACAGTCTCGGGGTATAATCCGCTAAAACCTTTACGACCTGAGGAGTAACATCCACCGTAGCGTACGGTAAGTTTACCGGCACACCGCCTTCTGAGCGCTTTTCAACGTCAACGCCTTGCGGACCGCTGGCGGGGACGGTCGAGCATCCACTAACCAGAAGCGCCAGGAGAACCGACGTCAACGCATAGTTTCTTATTGTCAGCCTCAGAGGTGCCCCCAACATCAGATCGAGATTCGACAAAATCTCGCATTTTAGGGAGATTCAGAACAGGGGGGATTGAGCTGTGGCGCTCGAAACTCAAAAACTGTGGCGTGGTTGCAACAGTTTCAGGTGAGCTTTACGACGGCGTGTCACTCGGTCCGTAATGCGAATAATAACTTTCATTGTAATAATCGCTCCGCGAGCCGTCGTAGCTGGCCATTCCGTTGATGTCGGTCTTGTTTAACACTGTGCCGATCACATTCTCATAAACGTTCGGCGCGGAATGGAGCGCATGTTTCACGACATCGATTTTGGTTCGACCCCATTCCACGACGTAGACGAAACAATCGACGAATGTCGAACTTGCTCGGGCATCAACGATGGGCGCCAGCGGCGGAAGGTCGATAATGACATAGTCATAAGTTGAGCGCAGTTTTTCGACCAGGATGCGCATCGGATCGGTGGTAAGCATTTCGCTGCTATGAAGGAGGGTGCGGTTTTTCACCGCTGGCAAAAAGACCAAATTCGTCTCGGTGTCCGTCCATATAGCCTGCTCGATTGGTTGCGTTCCAAAAAGGACTTCGACGAGGCCGATTTTTGCATTTGGCGCGAGTACCTTCGACAGGGACGGGTTTCTGAGATCGCAATCGACGAGGATCACGTTTTTCCCGCTTTGACCGATGAGTTGAGCCAGGCAAGCGGCAATTGTGGACTTGCCTTCGTCGGGCTGTGTAGAAGTCACGCCAATGACTTTATTGGAAGCTTGACCGCGGCTCAGATCGATCCCAAGCTTGATGGACCGTATGGATTCCGCAAATCTCGACAAGGGCATGTTCACTACCGCCCAGTGCAGCGATGAGGCCTTCGACAAAGTCCCGAGGCCTTTTTCCTGGTTGTAACTTGGCGATTTGGCCGGATCGAGCAGCGGAACCACTGAAAGGCAGGGCAGGCCCAAAGTTTCTTCCAACTGGGTCGGTGTTCGGAAGACGCGATCCATCAAATCCCTCAGGAATGCCAAACCCGAGCCAAGAACAATTCCGCCAAAGAGGCTGAGCGCGAAAACAACAAGTGTTTTTGGTTTGCTCTTTTTGAGTGGAGGCGTCGCCGCATAAATCACGCGCGCTTCGGAGATCGGAAAGGACTGCTGCTGGGTTGATCCCATGTAGCGCTGCAGGAATGTGTCATAGAGGTTGCGATATTCCTTGGCTTTAGTCTGTAGCTCGCGCAGGGTTATTCCGGCGGCATTCGTTGACCGCGAAAGGGCCACCGCCTCTGCCAATTGCTTTTCAATTTCTTCCTGGCGCTGCTTGGCGATCGCTTGATCGTTCCTGACAGCCTCGGTGAGGCGATGTACTTCCTGCAAAATGGATTTGCGGGTATCTCGCATCCGATTCCGCAAATTTACGACAGCCAAGTGATCCTTTCCGAACTTGGCTGCATATTCATTCTCCCGTCGTTGCAAATCGAGATATTGTTGGCGGAGCGCGGTAATGATCGGGCTGACAAGGAGGTCGGATCCAGCGGCATCTATCGTCCCGATAGAATCAGAGGTTTCGGGGTTTTTCTTCAAAACGCTTTCGTATCGATCAAGGCGCACAGTGGCCTCGGTCGTTTGTGCCCGGGCAGCGGCCAGCCGACTGTTCAGCTCCGCAATCTGCTGTTCATCAATTGGCTTCCCTTCGCTGGACGTCACGATATTGTGCTGCGACTTATAGGCATTGACCGCGCGTTCTGCGTTATCGGCTTGTTCGCCCAACGCCTTCAGGCGTTGTTGCAGCCAGAGTAGCGCGTTCTCGTTCGCTTCGAATTTGGCGTTGAGTTGGTCTGCAATGTATCCGTTTGCGATCAGGTTGGCGATTTTGGCGGCTTCGGCCCCGTTGCTCCAGCTAAAACCAATATCGATCACATTGCTGGCTTCGATGCGCGTAGCAGAGAGGCTTTTTTGAAAGGCCTCGATCATTTCTTCCGACGGTTGGCCTGTAGCATCGTCATTCGATGCTCCCCCTAACCACCGTCGTATTCGCTTGAAGAGGCCTGATTGGTTCAGATTGCTATTATTGTCAGACCTAAGTTGCTGTATGGCCGAAATGATGATGCTTCTCGATCTGAGAATCTGAAGCTGTGTCTCTATGAGGTTTCGATCGATTGCGCGTTCCGCCCCAAGCGATTGCTGCTGGACAAGCGGCATATTTGGGTTTCCCAGCAACAATCGAGTGTGTGCTGTATAGGTTGGCGGAGTAACAACCAGGTAGAGCGCGCCGAGGGCCAGTAAAATAGCAGTTGTGAATATAACTAACGCATACTGGCGGCGGACGAGACCTTTGATAAAATTGATCGTATCCTCGAAGTTGTTCTCGTTCGCCGGCTGCATGCCCTCGATATTTTGATATGCCAGTCGTGTTCTGTCCGCTTGCGGCGGGTTGCTTTGTAGCATAGGATTTTTATCCATACCCGGTTTTCAGTCGCGCTCAGGCAAACGGGCGATCAGAATGCGTAGTTTTTCAAAACTATTCGAATAAAGAGCGGTTGTCCAAATCAAATATGAATCCGACTAGTTTATCGTAAATCGGAACCCCTTTTTTTGGACGGCAGAAACCCTCGCTGTTTGAATTAGATGTCAGATATTTGAGATTTTTGGAGCGGCTCAAAAAATTTAACTTGGAAAATCATTAATTATATTCCGGATAGTATTCAATCTCTGACTCGGTTGCATACAGAGGTTCGGCGTCAATTGAACGCTCGGGGAGTTAAAGATGCAGCGGAACTTCGATGGTTAAGAGGACGAATCAAGTTCGCGTGAGAGGTCGCGCTTCGTCCCGCATGGAGATATCAGGGATCGTATGCTCCAGCCAGGTTCGCATGTGCGCTAAGTGCTCATTCGCATTGAAACGTGACGTGGACTTGTTGCTGCCAAACGCCAGCGGTTTTCCTCTGAATTGTTGATTGTCCGATGCTGCAAAAGGCCATAGCAAAAATCAATTCGTCGGGGGGCAATCGCGGCGAATTATTCGCGAGCCTGTACATCATTGGGTGTGCCAACGGGGTGACGGCACGAATAACAGAATCGATTCAATCCAAGGGATTGCTCGATGCGGCTATCGAAATGTTCGGCGTCAGCATTATCGTGTGGGCTGCATGTTTTGTCGGCGTGTCGTTGATTTTGGACGATCGAAAAGGGGAAGTCCAAAAGGCCGATCTGGTGTTGTCAGCGCCCGTTTTGCTGTTGATCGCTCTTCCGGTTGGGGCCGCGAGTTGGCTCGCACTGACGATATTGAGCTTATACGTCTTAATTTTCGGACAGCCGGGCGATTCACTTCGTCGGGGGGCCATTGTTCTTCTAGCTGTCACCGTGCCCATGTTGTGGAGTCGACTTATCTTTAATCTGTTTGCCAGGTTTGTATTGGAGATAGACGCCACTCTCGTTGCGTGGATGCTCGGCACACATCGGACCGGAAATCTCGTCGAATTTGCCGATCATTCCGGCTCACTTGCTATCTTTCCTGCATGCTCCTCCCTTGCCAATGTGTCGCTGGCGCTGCTCTGTTGGGTGACGGTCAGTCAGTTCGCGCGGCATAAGTGGAGTTCCCGGGATATATTCTGGTGCCTGTTGGCTTGCTTCTCCGTTGTCGCTGTAAATGTGCTTCGCATCAGCCTCATGGGTGTCAACGCCTCGTTCTATACGATGCTCCATGGTTCCATATCCGAAAGTTTGTTAAGTATAGTTATGTTGGGTTTGGTTTTATCGATCAGTCTCGCAGGCGTCCGGCATGATACAGTCCTCCGCACTTAGGTGGTTCATTGTATTGGTGCTGATACCGACGATCGGTTGGAAGGTAACTCTCCGGCCTGAAAATCTGGGGGAGATACAGAGTGCAGTCATCAAGTTCCTGAAAGACCAGAAGTTTGATGTCCACTCAACCAGTGAGAGCCTAGAGGACATGCCCGTTATCGAAGGGCGGAACGAAACTTGCCATCTGCGAATCGCACGAGTCTCTCCACTTGGACACGAGGCGGAACTTGTACGCAGAGCAAGCGCAACGAACGATCGAATCTTTTATGTTTTCCGTGGCGTTGAATACCAGAAGCAACCCGTTCGCCGAACCTTGGCGAATTATTTCTGGTTTAGGTTTCTTCGAGAACTGGGTTTGGTGTCGCGGATTCCCCCTGTGTTTGCCGTTATGACTTCATGTGTGGACCGGCAAATTCCCTGGACAGAATTGGGTGCGCAGGAGCCGACGTAAGGCGCGGGAGTCGCGGCAAGAGCGCTGTTAATGCCCAGCCGCAAAACCCTGACGCACGAGATCGTCCAGGATGGCGCGCACGAGAATTCCTTGGTTGCGGAAATGTGTCGACTGGGTGCCGGGCTCTGGAATCCAGCCTCCGCTATTGTGTAACGCCACCAAACGCCAATTGTCGTCGAACACCGGTGAACCGGACGAGCCAGGCAAAGTATCAGTCAGATATTGTGCCAACACCTCGTCGCAATAGACCAGCTCATTATCAACCAGGGCGACCTGCTTAGGACCGCCAGCAGGATGCTGGACGATATTGACGCCTTGGTTTGGACCGAGGGGCACCCGCTCCAGCGCGATGCTGCCAAAGCGCAGGCCGGGACTGCCCTCGACCGCCACAATGGAGTAATCGAGCTTTTCGTTGGTGGTGAAGAAGAGGTCCGGCCGTAGCCGGAAATAGACTCCTTCCGACAACTTGCCGTCAGCGTCGATCTCATAGTTGAAGCGCGCTTGAGCATTGCCTGCGACGGCGGCGGTTGGCAGGACGTGGTTATTGGTCATCAGGCAGTCGTCCGCGATCATGAAGCCGGTTCCGAGCCCCAACTGCGGCACGACGATCTGGGCGACAGCGCGGGCAGAGCGGATGGCCTGAGTCAGGAATGAGACCGGACGCAGATTGTTAGCCTCGATCATCGCCTCAAGCGGCGCCACCCGCCCCACGATGGCGCGGAGGGTCATTTTCTGTGTCGGGGTCGTCGCGCCGACGGTGTGCCACACGAAAGGTCTGCCTTCGATGGGGCGCAGGGCATCCAAGGACGCTGGCGCCCCGGCGGGGCTGATTTCGAGAGTGCCGGGGCGCGCAGCAATTTTTTGGGGCGATCGCATCTCAGCTGCCGGCGTTACGCAGAGCCTCTTCCTGGGCGTTGAGTTCGAGGCTCTCGCTTTCGAGCGCCTGAGCAACCTGCTTGAGCTGATTGGCAATATTGGCAAGGCGGCCAGTGCTCGAGCGCGTGATGACCACGGTCGATGCCACGGTACCGAGATCGCCGACGCCGCGGCCAGTGCTGGAGCGGGTGATAACCAGGGTGGACGCCGCCGGGTTGGCGCCGAGGTCACCGACACCGCGGCCGGTGCTGGAGCGGGTGATGACCAGGGTTGACGCCGCTGGATTGCCGCCGAGATCGCCGACGCCGCGGCCGGTGCTGGAACGCGTAATAACCACCGAGGATGCCGCGAGACCGCCCAGGAAGCGGGCACCGTCGGTTAGATCAAAGGAATCGGCGGCCGCGCCCGAAAAGGCGGTGTTTACATCGACGCCATTTTTTTCAAATAGTTCGAGCGTGTCGGCAAGAAAACGCGCGCGGGCCGCAGGATTGGAGAGCAGGGTGGTTTCGAGATCTTCGAGCGTAGCCATCTTCGTCAGTTCCTTCCGTTGGTAGTGACCTTCCTCAGGCGATTGCCTCTTCCAGCATCCGTCTGATCTTGACCTCGTCCGAGACGTTGCGCGCGCTGGCGAGGATGGCGCGGATGCGATCCCTCTCCACCGCCGTAAAGACGGACGCAATGTCGGCGGCCAGCGCCTCATCTTTGAAGACGCGGTGGCAAAGTTCACAAGGACCCAAGGCCTCGCCGGGGTCCGGGAGCCGAGCGGCCAGCGAAGGATCGCGACGGCGCACGGTGTCATACAGCGCGCTGAAGCCCTGCCGCTTCATGCAGCGGAACATCAACGAGCCTTCGAGCCGGTCCCAAACCTGGGCCAGTGTCCGTTCATAGAGATTGCCCAGCGACAATCCCGGTGTCGCCCGGTTGAACACCGAGCAGCAAGGATAGACCTCGCCATCCCAGAACACCGTCAAGTCGTGATAAATGCGCTTGTAGCAGGCGTATGCCTCGTGTTGCAGTTCCACCTGGTAGCTCTGGGGCGACAGGCCGCGATTGCGGGCATTGCCGGTCGGCAGCACCAGGCGGTTGACCAATTCGACATTGGGATCGCCGACAAGGTCAGGGAAAACGTGTTGCAGCTTTTCCTCTGCAGAATAGAAGCTGGCGGCGATAACGACATTCACACCCTTGCGTGCGCAAGCCGCGATCACTCGCCGGACATTGTCCTGCGGCACCCATTTGCCATGGGTCGGGTCATAGCTGATGCTGAGAACCTCCATGCCAAGATCGGCCAACGGATTGACGGTGGCGCTCGCCGCCTCGTCGGTTTTGGCCCAGTCGCAGGCGGAGATCATGGAAAACTTCATGCCGTGGGAATGCATGCGCGCGGCAATCTGTTTGATCTCAGGTAGAAACAGCAAGGGTTCGCCGCCGGTGAAACCGCCCTGGGCAAACACTCCGAGGGAAGCCGCCTGATCGACGAGATCAAGAGCGAACGGCAGCGACATCGTTTCGGTGCGCTTTGGCGTGCAGCCATAGCAGCAGAAGTCGCAGGCCAGGCTGCATTTCATGGTGTAGTTGAGAATGAGGACGTTGAACGCGTCAGCCTCGATCGACATGCCGGCGGCGGCGGCCAAAGCGTTATCCTGCAGTTTCTGACTGCGATGCTCGTCTCGGGACCAGCCGACAAGCGGCCTGTCCTCGCGGCGAGTTTTACCAGGATCGGCGGCAGGCAACGGCTTGGCCACGACAGGCTCCAACAATAACATTTACATTAATTCGGATTGTGAAACGTCAAAAATAATATAACATTTGATATATGGTGCGCTGGTATATTACCTCGTCTGTTTCCATTATGCGGGCGAGATCATCTGACGTCCCGTGACAACACGGGAACGCCTCGCTTCTTCATCGAAGGTTTCGGGGATATCCTAGGAATTACGCTAAGCTATTCAAATTACTTTCTTAATGACGCCGCACCATCATCTCTCTTTTCAGCGACAATCGACTTGCTTGTTCGCTCCGTCGACCCGCGGATCAAATTATGCCGTCGTTATTATTCGTCATAACGGATTTATCAAGTACATAACGTTTGATAACATATCGTATATCGCCATTCAATTTATTTTTCGCTCTCTCCGGCTTGAGCCCGCGCCTGCTGATTGGCTGCGTTATCAAGCTGCGAACGACCATTCTGCACGGAACGCGCGTTTTCCCAGGTCAGACGTAACCTCCGGATTTTTCACGAGGTTGGCTGTTCTGACTTGGGCAGGAGCGCGAACTGACGCCGAGGAATTACACGGCCGGGCAGACCTCGGAATCTTGCGGGAGGCGGATCACAGGGGGAGAAGAGCGGTGCGATCTGTTGCCGCACCAACAACCGAAGCGGCCTCGGCTGCGGCTGAATGACGGACCGTGACGCGCGCTCGTTTCGGCGAGCGCGGCAAACAAGCCGCTCTATAAATGGCCGCGGAGCGGCAACTCCTCGGGTACGCCGGGGGCTACCAGATCCCCGGCGTACCGTCGGTCAATTCCTTCGGCGCGTGCTGTCGTCGATCGCCGCCGGAGATAATACAGCAGTGCATCCGCTGCACCTGGCTGCCTGCTGCCTACATTTCCGGGCGGCGGCGTCACATTCACGAAAACGCGGCCGAACCGCCATCAGCGCATATCAAAAGCCGATTGTGATCGGAATACGCGCTGGTCATCGCTCAAGAGCATTGTCCGGCTCATGGAGTTCCACTTAGCCGAAAGATGCTCAGTACCCCATCCAGCGGGGCGGTTCGTTCAACTTGTCAGGCCAGGTCAGAGCCTTCGTCGAATACCAGTTGTCGACTTCCTTTTTTACGAAGTCTGTTCCCCACCCGTAACGCTGCTGCAGCTTTTTCTCGAGCTGCTCCTTGTTGCCGGCGATCTCCCAAAGGTCGTCGAAAGTGAACTTGCCCCACTGATCTCTGACCTTGTACTTGACCTGATCCCAGTTTTCTTCAATCCGATTCCAGTCCATTTTTATTCCTCCTCCATGGTAGCGAAGGAGAAATCGGCCCCTGCACGTTTGTTCCGTGGTCAAATAGTCGCACCCCGGATGCGAGTTCGGTTTGCTGCTGCGGCTGCGAAAGCGGTTGCCGGATTGTCATGTCGGGAGACGTTGGAATGATGCAGAAGACCGGAAGCGGAAAACACAGGACGTCCTATCCGGACCCCGATGCGACTGAGTTTGTTCACGATGTTGAGGAGTATAGCGCCCCCGATCTCCCCGAACGGTTGAGCGATCCCATGCGGGTCGACCTGGGATTGCTGGCGCGGATCGACGCGGCCAGAAAAGCAGGCGGGCCGGTCGGCGAGCACTCGGTCTGGTCGCGATGGTACGACTCCCAGGTCGAGGAATTGCGTGGCCGGTGGATGGCGCTGTTCGACTTCTACAAAATCGCCGCGCGATCGCCCGAGGATGCCTGGATGCAGCTTGCGACCGCTTTGGCGCGCGACTTCGTTCCGGGCCTGCTGGTGGAGAACGTTTTTCCGACCCAGGATCTGCTCATCGAACAGGCGCGGCTTTTCGCCCTGATCACGGACGTGTCGGAAGCCGTGCGCGCGCGGCGTGGCGAGGCGGACGACCAGGTTTCGGAACGAACGGTGCTTGAAGAGGACTTTTTCAACGAGCAACCATGGAACGCCGAGCTGTTTGGCAAGAAACCGGACAGCATCGATACTCTGATGGCGAGGTTTGCGCGGGAGAAAGAACGCTTCGCCAGATTGCTGATCGAGCAATATTGGTCAAAGACCGCGATTATGTCATTCTTTGCCGACTCCGGCCTTGATCTGCCCGAATTCGTTCTCGATTTGCCGGAATGAGGACGCCCAAAAACGATTTCGTTTGAAAACACCAGTTCGTCATGCCACACGCCGGGAACGGGTTAGACAAAACGCGTGCCGATGCGTTGGTGCCGTAGCCTGAAACCGGCAAAATAGGCTACGTCCATCATCCCCGTCACGGCCGGTTGTCACCCGGCATGTGCGCGCGATAACGCAACGAGGGCGCGGAAAGTTCCACAGGGCAGGTGGTTGCACAGGAAGGTGGATTGTCGGCCTCCAGGTTATCGTCCGATCCAAGGAGGCGGGCGAAAAATCGCTACGCCGCCGTCCTCATCCGCTCCGGCGTGACGGCGCGCTGGCCTGGGCCGGCATGTTTTCGAGCAAAATTTGCAACGTCTTCAGTGTCGATTGATCGGCCACACCGTCGACACGCTCCGGACGGAAGTGACGCTGAAAGGCCGTGACCACTTCCGCGGTCGTTTTGTCGAATGTTCCGCTGGCCTTGATGCCGTAGCCGTATTGCGCCAGCGATTGCTGGAGCGCGCGGACATCGTCGCCCTCGCTGCCGGTCTTCAGTATCTCTCCCGGTACAATCGGCACCGGCCGGACCCAGTGCCCGACGCCGGAATCCGCCAGCGAATGCCATGGGAATTTCTCGCCGGGGTCCTTTTTGCGTGCAGGCGCGACGTCGGAATGCCCGACGACGCGATGGGGCGGAATGTCGCGCCGAAGTATGATGCCGCGGCACAGCGCGATGACGGCGGCGATCTGCCGCAGCGGGAAATCCGGATAGCCCCAGTCATGGCCGCGATTGACGATTTCGATACCGATCGAACAGGAGTTGATGTCTTCCTCGCCGGCCCATGAGGCGATGCCGGCGTGCCAGGCCCGCTTGGCCTCCTGGACGCACTGCACAACACGACCGTCCTCGAGTACGACATAATGCGCGGACACGTCGGTGCCGGAGGTGCACAGCCGCGCCAGCGCGCCTTCGACATCGGGCATCCCGGTGTAGTGCAGCACGATCATGTCCGGTTGCCGCCCTTTGGCCCGGTCGCCGAAGTTCATGGAGGGCACGGTGTCGGAGACGACCGATGAATCCGGGATGAAGGTCGGCATTCCAGCGATGGCCTTGGGGATCGGGAGAGGGAGTCGCCGTCTTGGGTCGGAATAAGCGGATACGAACGAACCTGATAGCATGCAACAACCCAAAACAGATAGACGAACGGCGCGCGGCGTGTAACGCGCGGTCCGTTTTCGACGACTCACGTTTTCGACGACTCAAGTGAGATCACTATCCGGACGCGCGGTCCGGCAGGCAATCGAAGCCTGACCGCCTTTCATCTTTTCCCCGGCTTTGGGGGGCGCGCGTCAGGCGCGGCCGCATCGCGGCGAAACAACTCGCTTTCCGGCGAAACCATCAACTCTTTCTTAACGCTAACGGCCGTTACTGAGTGATGAAGTGCCGAGCCGGTTTCGGAGCGGCCGAGGCCCCATTTGCGCTCGAAATCTCCATGGCAGCCCCTCAAATTCCATGCGGAAGCCCGGGTTTGTCAGTCTGTCTCCTGGCGCGGGAACTGGTGGGGGCCAAGCCGGCTGGACCCGCTATGGCGATGGGCCCGGAGGACCGGGGCGGTCGGTTGGTTTTCGGACATTCGGGGCGGAATGGGCGCGCGCGTGTCGAGAGCAATGCATCTGCAGGCGGGGGCGGCACCATGATGGTTGCGCCGGTTCGTCATGTGCCCGTGCTCGGTCGCGAGGCCGTTGCCATGCTCGCGCCGCGCGCGGGTGGCGTCTACATCGATGCGACCTTCGGGGGCGGGGGCTATTCCCGCGCCATCCTTGCCACGGCCGATACCCGCGTGATCGGGATCGACCGCGACCGCACCGCGATTGCCGGCGGCTTCGGTCTGGTTGAGGAGTCCGGCGGCAGGCTGACGCTGGTCGAGGACCGCTTTTCCAATCTTGCCGCGATCTGCGCCGCGGAGGGCGCCGACGCCGTCGACGGCATCGTCATGGATGTCGGGGTGTCCTCGATGCAACTCGACGAGGCCGGTCGCGGCTTCTCGTTTCGTCTCGACGGTCCGCTCGACATGCGCATGAGCGGGCATGGGCCGACCGCGGCCGACGTGGTGGCGCGCGCCTCCGAGACCGATCTTGCCAACCTCATCTATGTCTTCGGCGAGGAACGGCGCTCGCGCGCGGTGGCGCGCGCCATCGTTGCCGCACGGCGCGACGCCCCGATCGCGACCACGCGGGCGCTGGCCGATATCGTCTCGAAGGTGGTCCGCGCCAAGCCGCACGAGATTCATCCGGCGACGCGGACGTTCCAGGCGTTGCGGATCTTCGTCAACGAGGAGCTTGACGAGCTGATTGCCGCGCTGGCGGCGGCGGAGCGCGTGCTCAAGCCTGGCGGCCGGCTCGCGGTGGTGTCCTTTCATTCGCTGGAAGACCGCATCGTCAAGAACTTCTTCGCCATGCGTGGCAAGGCGGGCGGCGGTTCGCGTCACCGGCCCGAGATCGAACGGGCCGCGCCGAGCTTTGCCATTCTGACGCGCCGCCCGGTGACGGCGGGGGAGGACGAGGTGCGCGCCAACCCGCGGGCGCGGTCCGCCAAGCTGCGCGCCGCCGAACGCACCGCTGCGCCCGCGCTCGACGCCGACGCGCAGCCGGACTGGCCTTCGCTCGCAAACGTGATGCGGGGAGGCTGATCGATGCGGATCATCCATTTCCTCGTGGTTTGCGCACTGGTCTATGCGGCGTCATACGTCTACCGCATCAAGATGGATTCCACGACCCGCACCGAGCGCGTGTCGCGGCTCCAGGCGCAGGTGCGCGAGCAGCGCGAGGCGATCGCGGCCTTGCGTTCGGAATGGGCGAGGCTCGACGCGCCGAGGCGGCTGCAGGTGCTGGCCGAGCGGCATTTGAAACTGAAGCCCATTGAGGCCACGCAATTCGATTCACTGAAGAACCTGCCGGAGCGGCCGCCGAGCCTGGTGCCGCCCGGTACGTCTGACCCGATCGGCGCCATGATCGAGATCGTTGATCCCGATGTCATCACTGGCTCGCTTCCCGCGCAGGAGGGCCCGCAATGACCGGCTGGAACATGCGCGGCCGCGGCAGCCGCACGCTGTCGGTGGCGTGGAGCCAGCGCATGATCCGCAACCTGCTCTACGGGCGCAACGTCGATCGCGCCGCCAAGGCGAGGGTGCGCGTCGGCCTCGTCATTATCATATTCGGTCTGATATATGCGGTGATCGCGGCTCGCCTCATGATGTTTGCCGCGTTCCCGGATGATCGGGGAGGGCACCGCACGGCGTCGCAGGATGCGATCGCGACCGCTCGGCCCGATATTGTCGATCGCAACGGTCAGGTTCTCGCCACCGACGTCAAGACGCCGAGCCTGTTCGGCGAGCCGCGCCGCATCATCGATCGCGACGAGGCGGTCGAGTTGCTGACCGCAACGCTGCCCGATCTTGAGACTGCCGAGGTCCGCCAGCGCCTCGGCACCCGCAAGGGCTTTGTCTGGCTGAAGCGCGAGATTACCCCGTCGCAGCAGAAGGAAATCCATAACCTTGGTATTCCGGGCATCGGCTTTCTGCGCGAGAACAAGCGCGTCTATCCGAGCGGCAGCGAGGTCGCGCACCTGATCGGCCTGGTCAACATCGACAACCAGGGCATCGCAGGTATGGAGAAGTGGCTCGACAGCAACGGGCTCGCCGACCTGCATCGCGCCGGTTTCGCCACCGACCGCCTTCAGAAGCCGGTGGAGCTGTCGATCGACCTGCGCGTCGAGCACGCGCTACGCGACGAACTGCTCAAGGCCAAGGAGCACTATCACGCCAAGGCCGCCTCGGGCCTCGTCTCCAATGTTCGCACCGGCGAGATCGTCGCGATGGTCTCGCTGCCGGATTTCGATCCGAACAACCCGAAGGAAGCCCACGATCCTGATCGCATCAACCGTTTGACCACGGGTGTTTACGAAATGGGGTCGACCTTCAAGGCTTTCACGCTGGCGATGGCGCTCGATTCCGGCAAATACGACCTGAACTCGATGTGGGACGCGCGCGCGCCGCTGCATTTTGGCCGTTTCACGATCCATGATGACCATCGGCTCGGCCGCTTCATCAACATGAAAGAGGTGTTCACCTATTCGTCCAACATCGGCGCGGCGCGGATCGCGCTTGCGCAAGGCGTCGAGGCGCACAAGGCGTTCCTGCGCAAGATGGGGCAGATGGAGCGCCTGCGCACCGAATTGCCGGAAAGCGCTTCGCCGATCCTGCCGCGCAAGTGGGGCGAATTGAACACCGTCACCATCGCCTTCGGCCACGGCATCGCGGTGGCGCCGTTGCAAGCCGTGATGGGAATCGACGCGCTGGTCAACGGCGGCTACCTCATTCCGCCGACCTTCCTGAAGCGATCGGAAGTGGATGCGATGAAACTCGCCAAGCGGGTCATCAAAAAGGAAACCAGCGACAAGATGCGCTTCCTGCTGCGGCTGAACGCCGAGGTCGGCACCGCAAAGAAGGCCGACGTCAAGGGCTATTATGTCGGCGGCAAGACCGGCACCGCCGAGAAGGTCATCAACGGTCGTTATGCCAAGAAGCGCGTGCTCAACGCCTTCACCGCGATCCTGCCGGCGGACAACCCCCAGTATCAGCTTCTGGTGATGCTGGACGAGCCGCAGCCGCTCAAGGAGACGTTCGGCTTCATCACCTCCGGCTGGAACGCGGTGCCGACCGGGGGCAAGGTGATCGCGCGCATTGCGCCGCTTCTCGGCGTCCAGCCCCGGTTCGATCTGCCGCCGTCCGACCGCCTTATTCTTGCGGCATCCCGAGCGACGCAGTAAACGCGGGGTCAGCGGCGCAGCCGGGACCAGGAGAGCATGAAACTTCGCGAGCTTTTCGGCGACGATGCCGGCATGGACGCGCGGACCGGCGAGCTTGCCGTCACGGGCCTTGCCGCGGACAGCCGCGAGGTCAAGCCGGGCGATCTGTTTTTTGCGCTTGCCGGAACGACGACCGATGGCGCGCGGTTCGTCGATGCCGCGGTCGCGGCCGGTGCCGTCGCGGTTGCCGGTGAACACGCGCCAGCGGGCGGCCGCGTTCCGTTCATCACGACGTCGAATCCGCGCCGTGCGCTGGCGCTGGCGGCGGCGAAATTTTTTCCGCGGCAGCCGGGGACGATCGCGGCCGTCACCGGAACCAGTGGCAAGACATCGGTCGCAGCCTTCACGCGGCAGATATGGCAGCGGCTCGGTCATCCGTCCGCGAGCATCGGCACCATCGGTGTGGTCTCGCCCTCGCGCAACGTCTACGGCTCGGTGACGACGCCCGATCCGATTGCGCTGCATCGCGAACTCGATCAGCTTGCGGGCGAGGGCGTGACGCATCTCGCGCTGGAAGCGTCCTCTCATGGGCTCGACCAACATCGCCTCGACGGCGTGCGTGTGCGCGCCGCAGGCTTCACCAATCTCTCGCGCGACCATATGGATTATCATCCGACCGTCGCGCACTATCTCGAGACGAAACTGCGGCTGTTCCGCGAACTGGTTGAGCCGGACGGCGTCGCCGTGATTTCCGCCGATCACGATTGCTCGGGAACGGTGATCGAAGCCGCCGTCGCGCGTAACCTGCAGGTGATGCGGGTCGGTCGCCGTGGCGACGGCGCGCACCTCGGCATTCGCCTGGTTGACGCGGTCATTGATGGCTTTGCGCAACGGGTGACTCTCGAACACGCGGGATGCGAGCGCATCATACATCTGCCGCTGGTCGGCGAATTCCAGATCGAGAACGCGCTGGTGTCGGCGGGTCTCGTCATCGGCACCGGCGGCGATGCCGATCAGGTGTTCGCTGCGCTCGAGCATCTCGAGGGCGCCAAGGGGCGGCTTGAACTGGTTGGCGAGCGCAACGGTGCGCCGGTCTTCGTCGATTACGCTCACAAGCCGGATGCGCTGGCGAAGGCACTGCAGGCGCTGCGGCCGTATGCCAGGCGGCGGCTCGTGGTGGTGTTCGGTGCGGGCGGTGACCGTGACGCGGGTAAACGTCCGCTGATGGGCGAGATCGCCGTCAACAATGCTGATGCGGTCATCGTCACCGACGACAATCCGCGCAGCGAAGATCCCGCCGCGATCCGCGCCGCGATCCTTGCGGCCGCGCGCGACGCGCGCGAGATCGGCGATCGCGCCGAGGCGATCCAGACCGCTATCGCGGACCTGCAGCCCGGAGACGCGCTGCTGATCGCCGGCAAGGGCCACGAGACCGGACAGATCGTCGGCGACCGGGTGCTGCCGTTCAGCGATCACGAGGCGGCGGCGGCGGCGTTGGCAGCGAGAGTGGCATGAGCACGCAGCCGTTGTGGACCCTGGACGCGATGGCCGCAGCGATGCGCGCCGAACGTCGAGGGGCGTTGCCCGCGGCCATCACCGGCGTCTCCATCGACAGCCGCACCATTACCCCGGGAGAAGCCTATTTCGCGATCAAGGGTGACGTGCATGACGGCCATGCCTTCGTCGATGCGGCCTTGAAGGCGGGCGCAGCGCTGGCCGTCGTCGAAGCCGCGCAGCGCGACAATTTCGCTGCCGATGCACCTTTGCTGATCGTCGAGGATGTGCTTGCCGCATTGTGCGATCTGGCGCGGGCCTCGCGCGCGCGGCTTTCAGCGCAGGTGATCGCAGTGACGGGCTCGGTCGGCAAGACCTCGACCAAGGAAGCGTTACGGAGCGTGCTGGCCGCGCAGGGCAAGACCCACGCCTCGGTGGCCTCGTTCAACAACCACTGGGGCGTACCGCTGACGCTGGCGCGCTGCCCGGCGGACGCACGTTTCGCGATCTTCGAGATCGGGATGAATCACGCCGGCGAAATCGCGCCGCTGGTGAAGATGGTGCGGCCGCATATCGCTGTTATCACCACGGTCGAGCCGGTGCATCTGGAATTTTTCTCCGGCGTCGAGGCGATCGCCGACGCCAAGGCGGAGATTTTCGAAGGCGTCGAGCCGGGCGGCGCCGTCGTGCTGAACCGCGACAACGCGCAGTTCGCGCGGCTGCGGCAGTGCGCCGAGAAACTCGGCATCGCGAGGATCGTTTCGTTCGGCGCGGAGGAGAAGGCCGACGCGCGCCTGCTCGACGTGGCGCTGCATCCGGCATGTTCGGCCGTGCATGCCGGGATTTTTGGTCATGAACTGACCTACAAGCTCGCCATGCCCGGCCGCCATATGGCGATGAACTCGCTGGCGGTGCTGGCGGCGTCGTTGCTGGCCGGCGCGGACCTCGCGCTGGCGGGTCTTGCGCTGTCGCAGGCGCAGCCGGCTGCGGGACGCGGCGTACGCCATGTCCTGACCGTGCCGAACGGCGAAGCGACATTGATCGACGAGAGCTATAACGCCAATCCGGCCTCGATGGCGGCGGCGCTCAACGTGCTCGGCCAGGCCGAAACAGGTGCGCAAGGCCGTCGCATCGCGGTGCTGGGCGACATGCTGGAACTCGGCCCCGGAAGCGCCGATCTGCACCGCGGCCTGGCCGGGCCGATCAATGCCAATGCCATCGACATGGTATTTTGCTGCGGTCCCCTGATGCGCAACCTGTGGGATGCGCTTTCCTCCGGCAGGCGGGGCGGCTATGCAGAGGGATCGAGCGCGCTCGAATCGCAGGTGGTAGCGGCGATCCGTGCCGGCGACGTCATCATGGTCAAGGGCTCGCTCGGATCGCGAATGAAAGTGATCGTGACGGCGCTCGAAAAGCGATTTCCCGGCAACGCCGCGCACGACGGAGTCGCGGTTTAGGGTTTCACATGTTTTATTGGTTGATCGACCTTTCCAACACTGTTCCGGGACTCGGCATTTTCAAGCCGCTCCTGAACGTCTTTCGCTACATCACTTTCCGCACTGGCGGCGCGATGGTGACGGGTGCGCTGTTCGTGTTCCTGTTCGGCCCCTGGATCATCGACAACCTCCGCTTGCGCCAGGGCAAGGGACAGCCGATCCGCACCGACGGGCCGCAGTCGCATCTCATCAGCAAGAAGGGCACGCCGACCATGGGCGGCCTGATGATCCTGTCGGGCCTTGTGGTATCGACCGTGCTGTGGGCCAATCCGCTCAATCCCTATGTCTGGATCGTGCTCGCGGTGACGCTCGGTTTCGGCATCATCGGATTCTATGACGACTATCTGAAGGTGACGAAGCAGACCCATGCCGGGTTCGCCGGGCGCACCCGCCTCCTGCTCGAACTGTTGATTGCGCTGGCCGCCTGCTATGCGCTGGTCCGCCTCGGCCGTGAACCGTTTTCCACCGCACTGGTGATTCCGTTCTTCAAGGACGTGGTGCTGGACCTCGGCTGGTTCTTCCTCGCTTTCGGCGCGTTCATCATCGTCGGCGCGGGCAATGCGGTGAACCTTACCGATGGTCTCGACGGTCTCGCCATCGTGCCGGTCATGATCGCGTCCGCGAGCTTCGCCATGATCGCCTATCTCGCCGGCAACGCCGTGTTTGCCGACTACCTCCAGATCAACTACATCGCCGGCGCCGGTGAACTTGCGGTGCTGTGCGGCGCGGTGCTCGGGGCGGGCCTCGGCTTTCTCTGGTTCAACGCGCCGCCGGCCTCGATCTTCATGGGGGACACCGGTTCGCTGGCGCTCGGCGGCATGCTCGGCTCGATCGCGGTCGCGGTGAAGCACGAGATCGTGCTGGCGGTCATCGGCGGCCTGTTCGTGCTGGAGGCGGTGTCGGTGATCGTGCAGGTGGCGTCGTTCAAGCTGACGGGGAAGCGCATCTTCAAGATGGCGCCGATCCACCATCACTTCGAACAGCTCGGCTGGACCGAGCCGCAGATCGTGATCCGGTTCTGGATCATCTCGGTGATGCTGGCGTTGGCGGGTCTTTCGACACTGAAGCTGCGGTGATGGTCGGTTTGAGCATTGCGGTGGGCACGGCCTTCCCATGATCCCCGTCACCTCCTTCGCCGGCAAGACGGTCGCGGTGTTCGGTCTCGGTGGCTCGGGCCTTGCGAGTTGCCACGCGCTGAAAGCGGGCGGCGCCGAAGTGATCGCCGCCGACGACAACGCAGACAACGTCGCAAAAGCCGCGCAGGCCGGCTTCATGATCGCAGACCTGCGCACTGTGCCATGGAGCAATGTCGTCGCGCTGGTGCTTGCGCCCGGCGTGCCGCTGACCCATCCGACGCCGCACTGGAGTGCGCTGGCGGCGCACGAGGCCGGCGTCGAGGTGATCGGCGACATCGAACTGTTCTGCCGCGAGCGGCGTCGTCACGTGCCCGACGCGCCGTTTGTCGCCATCACCGGCACCAACGGCAAGTCCACCACCACGGCGCTGGTCGCGCATCTGATGCGCGAGGCTGGTCATGACGTGCAGATGGGCGGCAATATCGGCACCGCAATCCTGTCGCTTGAGCCGCCACGCAAGGGGCGCGTGCATGTCATCGAGATGTCGTCGTATCAGATCGACCTGACGCCTTCGCTCGATCCGACCGTCGGCATCCTGCTCAATGTCAGTCCCGATCATCTCGATCGTCACGGCACCATCGAGCATTACGCTGATGTGAAGGAGAGGCTGGTTGCAAGCGTGCAGTCGCAGGGCACGGCTGTCGTCGGCGTCGATGATATCTGGAGCCGCGCCGCCGCGGATCGCATCGAACAGGCCGGTAAGCACGTGCTGCGCGTCTCGGTGAAGCGGCCGCTCGCGGACGGCATCTGTGTCGATCATGGCAGGATCGTTCGCGCGTCGGGCGGCGCACGCAGCGAGATAGCCGATATCGGCAGCATCGGCTCGCTGCGCGGACGGCACAACGCGCAGAACGCCGCCTGCGCTTCGGCGGCGGCGCTTGCGCTCGGGGTGACCAACGACATCCTGCAAGAGGGCCTGCGCAGCTTTCCCGGACTCGCGCACCGCATGGAGCAGGTCGGGCGCAAGGCCAACGTTCTGTTCGTCAACGACTCCAAGGGCACCAACGCTGATGCCACCGAGAAGGCGTTGTCATCTTTTATCGATATTTTCTGGATCGCTGGCGGCAAGCCGAAGAGCGGCGGCATCGCCTCGCTCGCCGAGTTCTTTCCGCGCGTCCGCAAAGCCTATCTGATCGGGGAGGCGGCAAAGGAGTTTGCGGCGACGCTGGACGGCAAAGTGGATTACGAGATCAGCGGGACGCTGGAAGCAGCGATGTCCGCCGCCGCGCGCGACGCCGAGGCGTCGGGCCTTGCGGACGCCGTGGTGCTGCTGTCGCCGGCCTGCGCCTCGTTCGATCAGTTTCGCAATTTTGAAGTCCGCGGCGACCGTTTCCGTGAATTGGTGCGGGCACTGCCTGGCGTCAAGCCGGTGACGTAGACGAACCGACTTTCGTCACGGCCGGATTCATTCCGGCCATCCACTTTTTTTCGCTCCAGTTCCTATGACGTGGATGCCCGCAACAAGTGCGGGCATGACGATGAAAAGGTCGCTCCCGAAAACTTGTCCTGTTTCCTTAACCTCCCGGTAATCACGATCGGGGACCAATGGCGTGATCTCCGCCCACAGGATCCGCCATGATTTCACGCGAACAACGCACGCCGCTCTCGGAATGGTGGTGGACCGTGGACCGGTGGCTGCTGGCGGCCATGATCCTTCTGATGCTGACCGGCGTGGTGTTGTCGCTGGCCGCCAGTCCCTCGGTCGCGACCCGGATCGGGCTTGATCCGTTTCACTTCTTCCATCGCCATGTATTGTTTCTGTTGCCATCGATCGTCGTGATGGTCGGCGTGTCGTTCCTGTCGCCGCGCCAGATCCGCCGCTCGGCGCTGATCGTGTTCGGGCTGAGCATCGTGCTGATTGTGGCCACGCTCGTGCTTGGCCCGGAGGTCAAGGGCGCAAAACGCTGGATCACGATTCTCGGCGTCAACATCCAGGCCTCGGAATCCGCAAAACCTGCTTTCGTCGTATTGGCGGCGTGGCTCTTCTCAGAATCCGCGCGCAAGCCCGAGATGCCCGCGACCTCGATGGCGCTGACGCTGCTATTGGGACTCGTCACGCTGCTGGTGCTGGAGCCGGATTTCGGCCAGACCATGCTGATCCTGATGGTGTGGGGAGCGCTGTTCTTCATCGCCGGCATGCGCATCGTCTGGGTGTTCGGTCTCGCAGGCACCGCGATCGCCGGATTGTTCGCCGCCTATATGCTGGTTCCTCACGTCGCCGTCCGCATCCAGCGATTCATGGATCCGGCTTCCGGCGACACATTCCAGGTCGATACCGCCATGGATGCTTTCGCCAACGGCGGCTGGTTCGGCCTTGGCCCCGGCGAGGGCATCGCCAAGCGGAGCCTCCCCGACAGTCACACCGATTTCGTGTTCGCGGTCGGCGCCGAGGAATTCGGCATCATCATGTGCCTTGCGCTGCTGGCGCTGTTCACCTTCATCGTCATGCGCACCCTGTCGCGCGCCTACGCGTCGGAGGATCTGTTCTCGCGCTTCGCCGCGTCCGGGCTCGCGATCATGTTCGGCGTGCAGGCGGCCATCAACATGGCGGTCAACCTGCATCTGATCCCCGCCAAGGGGATGACGCTGCCGTTCATTTCCTATGGCGGCTCGTCGATGGTCTCGCTTGCTTACGGCGTCGGCCTGATGCTGGCTCTGACGCGCCAGAGGCCACGCACGGAAATGGAATCGATCAGTGAGGCCACCGCCGCGAGCTATGCGTAGATGGATGTGTGTCCGCCGCCTGACCCTCATGCCCGGGCCATGGTCGTTCGAAGAGCGGCGTCCTTTGCTCCCCATGGTGCCGGGCATCCACCTTTTGCAAGCGTGTGATAGGAAAAGGCGTGGATGGCCCGGGACGAAGCCCGGCCATGACGATAGTGATTGGGTCGGGTGACGAATCTTGTGACCGAACAACAACCTCTCATCCTGCTCGCCGCCGGCGGCACCGGAGGACATCTGTTTCCAGCCGAGGCGCTCGGCGTCGAACTGATGAAGCGCGGCCTGCGGGTGCGGCTGGTGACGGACTCGCGCGCGCTGCGCTATAGCGGGCTGTTCGCGAAGGACATGACCGACGTGGTGCCGAGCGAGACCGTGCGTGGCCGTTCGCCGTTGGCGCTGGCGCGCACCGGCCTGATGCTCGCGGCCGGCACCGCCGTCGCGCTCAAGCTGATGCATCGGTTGAAGCCAGCCGCCGTGATCGGCTTCGGCGGCTATCCGACCTTGCCGCCGCTGCTGGCCGCGCGGCTCGCCGGAATTCCGACCCTGATTCACGACGCCAACGCGGTGATGGGCCGCGCCAACCGCTTCCTGTCGCGCCGTGTCAGCGCCATCGCCACCTCGCTGCCCGGCGTGCTTGCCAGAGAGCCGTCGCTGATCGGCAAGACCACGACGACCGGCACGCCGATGCGGCCGGCTATTCTCGCAGCCGCCGCCGTTCCCTTTGCCGCGCCTGGTCCGGACGATCCCATCCGCGTTCTCGCGGTCGGCGGCAGCCAGGGCGCGCGCGTCATGAGCGACATCGTGCCGGCGGCGATCGAACAGCTCGAAGCCACATTGCGGCGGCGGCTGGTGCTGACCCAGCAGGTGCGCGGCGAAGACATGGCGCGGGTCCGCGCGGTTTATGATCGGCTCGGGATTAATGCCGAACTGGCGCCGTTCTTCGCCGACCTGCCGGCGCGGCTGGCGTCGAGTCACATCATCGTCTCCCGCTCTGGCGCAGGCACCGTGGCCGAGCTTGGCGCGATCGGGCGCCCCTCGATCCTGGTGCCGCTGCCCGGCGCGATCGATCAGGACCAGTTCGCCAATGCCGGCGTGCTGGCGGATGCCGGCGGTGCGATCCGCATCGTGCAGGCAGACTTCACGTCGGAACGTCTCGCGGCCGAATTGTCCGCGCTGGCCGACGATCCGGCGCGGCTTGCGGCCATGGCGGCTGCAGCACGCACGGTGGGCCGCCTCGACGCGGCGGAGCGGCTCGCGGATATGGTCGTTAAAGTGGCCGGAATCTAGCTGATTCGGGCTTGTCATGCCCCGCGAAAGCGAGGCATCCAGTACGCCGTGCGGGCCGCTATGAATCGGTGGCGCGGAATACGGATCGTCCGTTTGGGACGATGACGGCAAGGAACAGACATGAGACTGCCGCGCGAAATCGGCCCCATTCACTTCGTCGGCATCGGCGGTATCGGCATGAGCGGCATCGCCGAGGTGCTGTGCAATCTCGGCTATACCGTGCAGGGCTCGGACGCTTCAGAGGGCGCCAATGTCAGCCGCCTGCGCGAGAAGGGCATCCATGTCACGGTCGGCCACAAGGCTGGCAACGTGAACGGCGCGGACGTGCTTGTGGTTTCCACCGCAATCAGGCGCGACAACCCCGAACTGATGGCGGCGCGCGCACAGCGCATTCCCGTCGTGCGTCGCGCGGAAATGCTCGCCGAACTGATGCGGCTGAAAAGCTGCGTCGCCATCGCAGGCACCCACGGCAAGACCACGACCACGTCGATGGTCGCGGCGCTGCTCGACGCCGGCGATTTCGATCCCACCGTCATCAACGGCGGCATCATCAACGCCTACGGCACCAATGCGCGGCTGGGGGCGGGCGAGTGGATGGTGGTGGAAGCCGACGAGAGCGACGGCACGTTCCTGAAACTGCCGACCGACGTCGCCATCGTCACCAATGTCGACCCCGAGCACCTCGATCACTTCAAGACCTTCGATGCTGTGCAGGATGCATTCCGCTCGTTTGTTGAGAACGTGCCGTTCTACGGCTTCGCGGTGATGTGCATCGATCATCCCGTGGTGCAGAGCATGGTCGGCAAGATCGAGGATCGCCGCATCATCACCTACGGCGAGAATCCGCAGGCCGACGCGCGGCTGGTCGACCTCGCGCCGAACGGCGGCGGCTCGCATTTCAAGGTGGTGTTCCGCAACCGCAAGACCGACGCCGCCCACGAGATTACCGATTTGGTGCTGCCGATGCCCGGCCGCCACAACGCGCTCAACGCCACGGCGGCGATCGCGGTGGCGCATGAACTCGGTATTCCCGACGCGACCATCCGCAGCGCCATCGCTGGCTTCGGCGGCGTCAAGCGGCGCTTTACCAAGACCGGCGAATGGAACGGCGTCACTATCATCGACGACTACGGTCATCATCCGGTCGAGATCACCGCGGTGCTGAAAGCGGCGCGCGAGTCCACCGGCGGCCGGGTCATCGCCGTGGTGCAGCCGCATCGCTACAGCCGCCTGCAGTCGCTGTTCGAGGAGTTCTGCACCTGCTTCAACGATGCCGATACCGTGGTCGTCGCCGAGGTCTATCCGGCGGGCGAGGCGCCGATCGAGGGCATCGACCGCGACCACTTCGTGCTCGGCCTGCGTGCCCACGGCCACCGCCAGGTGGTGCCGTTGCAGGAATCGGCGGCGCTGCCGGGCGTCGTTGCAGGTCTGGCGAAGCCCGGCGATTATGTGGTGTGCCTTGGCGCCGGCAACATCACGCAGTGGGCCTACGCGCTGCCGGGTGAACTCAAGGCGCTGGGATGAGTGTCATCACTGCACCGCTTGTGAAGCGCAGTGGCCGTGCAGGGTGGCACGGCCTGCTCTCTCCCCCGCTTGCGGGGGAGAGGTGGAGAGGGGGCTCCTTTCAAACGGATGGCTCGCGAGAAAGTGCCCCCACCCTAACCCTCCCCCGCAAGCGGGAGAGGGGACAGCCCGCTATTGTCGCGATGTCGTGCGCATGACCTTTCCCGACATCGCTCCAAAACTGAAATCGCAGATGCCGGAGCTGCGCGGGCGGATGCTGGCGAACGAGCCGCTCGCGCCGCTGACATGGTTTCGCGTCGGCGGTCCGGCGCAGGTGCTGTTCACGCCGGCGGATGAAAACGATCTCGCTTATTTCCTGCGGCATCTGCCGGAGGAGATTCCGATCTACTGCATCGGCGTCGGCTCCAACCTGATCGTGCGCGACCGCGGCCTGCCGGGCGTGGTGATCCGCCTGTCGGCGCGCGGCTTCGGAGAGATCACGACCGACGGCGAGACGTTGCACGCCGGCGCCGCGGCCCTCGACAAGCGCGTCGCCGAAGCTGCGGCCGCGGCGGGTCTCGGCGGCCTCGAATTCTATTTCGGTATCCCCGGCACCATTGGTGGCGCGCTGCGCATGAATGCCGGTGCCAACGGCACTGAGACCAAAGATGTTCTGGTTCAGGCGCGCGCCGTCGGCCGCCGCGGCGACAAGATGACGTTCGACAATGCCGCCATGAAGTTCGAATACCGCAACAGCGCGATTTATCCTTCCGTCATCTTCACCGGTGCTACGTTTCGCGGACGCAAGGCCGCGCCGGAAGCGATCCGTGCGCGCATGGACGAGGTGCAGAGCCATCGCGAGACGGTGCAGCCGATCCGCGACAAGACCGGCGGTTCGACCTTCAAGAATCCGCCGGGGCAGAGCGCGTGGAAACTGATCGATGCCGCCGGCATGCGCGGCCATCGCGTTGGCGGCGCGCAGGTCTCGGAGATGCACTGCAATTTCCTCATCAATACCGGCGCGGCGACCGCGCGCGACATCGAGACGCTTGGAGAGACCGTCCGTGTGCAGGTGAAAAAGCAGTCGGGCGTCGACCTGCAATGGGAAATCAAGCGGATCGGATTGGAATAGGCTTATGCGCATCACGATCCTTTTTGGCGGCAGCAACAAGGAACGTCTGGTCTCGGTGGCGAGCGCGCAGGCGTTGCATCGCGCGTTGCCGGATGCGGAGCTGTGGTTCTGGGATGTGCGCGACGATGTCTATCGTGTGCGCTCCGAGGCGCTGCTCGGTCACGCGCGGCCGTTCGAGGACGAGTTCGTCCCCGGCGGCACAGGTGTGACGCTTGAACGGGCGCTCGATGCGGCGAAAGCCGAGGAGCGCCTGCTGGTGCTCGGCCTTCACGGCGGCCGCGCCGAGAACGGCGAACTGCAGGCGATGTGCGAACTGCGCGGCATTCCTTTTACAGGGTCCGGCTCCGCCGCCTCGCACCTTGCGTTCGACAAGGTCGCGGCGAAGCGGTTCGCCGCGCTGGCGGGCGTCAACGTGCCCCCCGGCGTGGCGCTGCAGGACGTCGATCGTGCATTGGCCGAGCACGGCCGGCTGATCGCAAAGCCGTCGCGCGACGGATCGAGCTACGGGTTGATCTTCGTCAACGGGACGCAGGACCTCGTCGCCGTGCGCGCCGCGGCGGCGACCGAGGAGTATGTGATCGAGCCGTTCGTATCCGGCGTCGAGACCACCTGCGGCGTGCTGGAGCGCGCCGACGGCACGGTTATCGCGCTTCCGCCGGTGGAGATTGTGCCGGCCGAGGGGGCGTTCGACTATGCCGCGAAATATCTGGCGGCGACGACGCAGGAGATCTGCCCCGGACGATTCCCGCCGGCCATTGCCGCACGGATCATGGACGATGCGCTGCGAGCACACCGGGCGCTGTCCTGCCGCGGTTATTCCCGCACCGATTTCATCGTGAGCGGCGAAAAACCGGTCTATCTCGAAACCAACACCCTGCCGGGCCTGACCGCGGCCTCGCTCTACCCGAAGGCGCTCCATGCACAGGGGATCGGGTTTTCGGATTTCCTGCGCGATCAGATCGCGCTGGCCGAAAAGGCCATCCGGCAGGCTTGAGGGAGCTTTGCGGGCACCAACTCGGGAACCGAGGGTTTATTCGGTCAGCGCCGCCGGCCGCGTCCGAAAAGCCGCAAGGTATTCTTTTCTCGTACCAAAATGCGCTCTGCCGACACCAGCTTTACCTTTTGTTTACCAGTACGTCCGAAGGTTAACGCTGGCGGCTCATGTGACGCTTGGCTGCCGGGGCGCGAACTGTTGCGGATTTTCCGCTTCGACGATCGCATCGAGGGAATTGCGGACCTGCCGCGAGGTCGGCGCCCCCGTCCGGCATTGCCAGGTGGTCGCGCGTGTCTCCGATGTGAGATTCCCGCTTCGGCGCCGAGTTTGAAAAGCGGCGCAGGGCAAATGTTGACGAGCGCGCGCGATGAAGGGTGGAGGACGTCTCGATCGGTCGTTGAGATCGCCGGGGTCCATATCTGACCTGTCGGGGTCCGGCCTGCTGAAGCAGGTCGACCTGATCAGGCTTGCCGCCGCTGGCGCGGGCATTTTGCTGCGCGAGCAGGTCGCGAAGCTCAAGCGCGCCCGCGCCGAACGCCTCGATGCGCGCGCCAGAAATCCCAACCGCGCGATTGCTTTTCTGGAGCGCTACGTTCCGCGCCGGCTTGGCATGGCGCTGACCGTAACCGTCCTCGGCGGCAGCGCGGCGCTCGGCGTCATCACGGGCGGACACGTCGATGCGGCGATCGGCGCCTTGAGCGACGCGCGCAATGCGCTCGCCAATGCCGCCGGGTTCCGCATCAGCTCGGTCACCGTCAACGGCCGCAAGCAGTTGACGCAGGACGAGGTATTGGCTGCAGGCGGCGTCAACGGCCGTTCCTCACTGTTGTTCCTCGATGCGGCCGGCGTGCGCGACAGCCTGAAAGCCGATCCGTGGGTCGCGGACGCGACCGTGCTGAAACTTTATCCCGGTGCGTTGCAGATCGACATCACCGAGCGCCGCCCCTTCGCGTTGTGGCAGGAGGACGGCAAGCTGTCGGTGATCGCGGATGACGGTGTCGTGCTCGAGCCTTACGTCACCCGCCGCTTCGCTTCGCTGCCGCTCGTGGTCGGGAAGGGGGCGGAAACCCGCGCCAGGGATTTCCTCGCTTTGGTCGCGCAATACCCGGTGGTGAACAACCAGCTCAAGGCCGCGATCCTCGTTGGCGAGCGGCGCTGGAATCTGCGCCTCAAGGACGGCCTCGATATCCGGCTTCCGGAGAACGACGTCGGCCGCGCGCTCGCCGCGCTGGTGAAATACGACATGGAAGACAGGCTGCTGTCGCGCGACATCACCGCCATCGACATGCGGCTGCCCGACCGCATGACCGTGCGGCTTTCGGAGGAGGCCGCGAAGGCGCGCGAAGAGCAGTTCAAGAAATCCAGCAAGAAGGCCGGCAGCGCATGACTGGTCTCGACCGCAACCAGACCCCGAAGATGCGGCCGATGCAGCGCAATCGCAGCGCGCTGGTGGCGTCGCTGGACATCGGCACCAGCAAGATCGCCTGCCTGATCGGGCGGCTGAAGCCGAGCGCGCCGAACGACGCCTTGCGCGGACGAACCCATTCGGTCGAGCTGATCGGTTACAGCCAGATCCAGTCGCGCGGCATGAAGGCCGGCGCGGTAGCCGATCTTGCCCAATGCGAGCAGGCGGTGCGCCAGGCGGTGTCGCTCGCCGAGCAGATGGCGAAGGTCCGGGTCGAATCGGTGCTGCTGCCGGTCTCGGCCGGGCGGCTGCAGGGCCAGTTGATCGAAGCGGCGTCCCGCATCCAGGGCGGCGCGGTCACCCCGGCCGACGTCAGCCGCGTCACGTCTACCGGCATGCGCCACGCCACCGCGCCCGGCCGCACCGTGCTCCATGCGCTGCCGGTCGGCTATTCGCTCGACGGCGTAAAAGGCATCCGCGATCCGCGCGGCATGGTGGCGCGCCGGTTCGGCGTCGACATGAACGTGGTGACCGCGGAAGCAACGGTCGCGAGAAACCTGATGCTGGCGGTCGAGCGCTGCCACCTCAGCGTCGAAGCCATGGCGGCCGGCCCTTACGTGGCGGGGCTGTCGGTTCTGACCGACGACGAGGCCGATCTCGGGGCCGCGGTGGTGGAAATGGGAGCCGGAACGACCACGATCGCGATTTATTCGGCCGGCCGCTTCGTTCATGCGAGCGGTTTCGCCATCGGCGGCCATCACGTCACGATGGATCTCGCCCGCGGACTGGGCGCGTGCATTGCGGATGCCGAGCGAATCAAGACGTTATATGGCACGGTGCTGACGGGAGGGTCCGACGTCCGCGAACTGATGACGGTTCCGGCAGCCGGAGACAGCGACAGCGACGCGCCTCAGGTGGTTTCGCGCGCGACAATCGCCAACATCGTCCGCCAGCGGGTCGAGGAGATTTTTGAAATGGTCAGGGACCGGCTCGCGGATTCCCCCTTTGCTGCCGAGCCGCGCGCGCGGGTCGTGCTGAGCGGCGGAGCGTCGCAGCTCACCGGCGTTCCCGAACTCGCCGGGCGCATCCTCGGCCGACCGGTCCGCATCGGCCGCCCGCTCGGCTTCGGCCGATTGCCCCATGAGGCCAAGAGCGCATCATTCGCGGTTCCCACCGGACTGCTGGTGTATCCGCAATACGCACATCTCGAACACGTTGAACCGCGGCACTCGCGGCAGCTTAGCACGGGAACGAACGGTTATTTCGGAAAGGTCGGACGATGGCTCCGGGAGGGCTTCTGATGAATTTTCCGCCGAATTGCAGATTCCATCAACTGCTGCGGTCGACGACCGCCGGCACAGCAACACCGCGGTAATCGAGAGGCAACCATGACCATCAATCTCAACGTTCCCGACATTCACGAGCTGAAGCCGCGGATTACCGTATTCGGCGTCGGCGGCGCTGGCGGCAACGCGGTCAACAACATGATCACCGCAGGGCTCCAGGGTGTCGATTTCGTGGTGGCCAACACCGACGCGCAGGCGCTGACCATGTCGAAGGCGCAGCGCATCATTCAGATGGGCACGCAGGTCACCCAGGGTCTCGGCGCGGGTTCGCAGCCGGACGTCGGCGCGGCGGCGGCGCAGGAGGTCATCGACGAGATTCGTGATCACCTGTCGGGCGCGAACATGGTGTTCGTCACCGCGGGAATGGGTGGCGGCACCGGCACCGGAGCCGCGCCGGTGATTGCCAAGGCCGCGCGCGAGATGGGGATCCTGACCGTCGGCGTCGTCACCAAGCCGTTCCACTTCGAGGGCCAGCGCCGCATGCGCACCGCCGATTCAGGGATCGGCGAGTTGCACAAGGTGGTCGATACGCTGCTGATCATCCCGAACCAGAATCTGTTCCGGGTCGCTAATGAGAAGACTACCTTCGCCGACGCCTTCGCGATGGCCGATCAGGTGCTCTATTCGGGCGTCGCCTGCATCACCGACCTGATGGTGAAGGAAGGGCTGATCAATCTCGACTTCGCCGACGTCCGTGCAGTGATGCGCGAGATGGGCAAGGCGATGATGGGCACCGGCGAGGCCTCGGGCGAGAAGCGCGCGCTCACCGCCGCCGAAGCCGCGATCGCCAACCCGCTGATCGACGATTCATCGATGAAGGGCGCGCGCGGCCTTCTGATCTCGATCACCGGCGGCAAGGACTTGACGCTGTTCGAGGTCGACGAGGCCGCCACCCGCATCCGCGAGGAAGTCGATCAGGACGCGAACATCATCGTCGGTGCAACCTTCGACGAGAGCCTTGATGGCATCATCCGCGTATCGGTGGTGGCGACTGGCATCGATCAGAGCACGATCGCGCGCACCGCAGCCGCCACCCCGGCCGCGAAGCCGATTTCGCCCACCCCGCCAGCGACCACCGCAAACGACACCCGTATGGCCGATCTGAGCGCGAAGCTGCGCGAGGACCAGAAGCGCCAGGCCGCGCTCGCTGCCGCTCAGACGCAGAAGGCTGTCGAGCAGCCGCGCCCCGTTGTCCAGGCCGCGCCTGCGGCGGCGCAGCCCGCCATCCCCGGTCCCACCGTCGAGCGTGCGGCGCTGGAGGCGATTGCCGCGGCCGTCGCCGAGCCGATGCCGCCGGCCGCTCCGGCTGCCGTTCAGCCGGCGTCCTATGGCGACGTCACCGTCCGGCCGATCGCGCAAAAGCCGACGCTGTTTCCGGATCATGACCCCGCGCCGCGCGAGAACCACGAGCCTCCGCCGCCGGAGAACTTCATCCCGCAGCCGGCCGAGCGCGCCCCGGTGCGCGCTCCGCGGATGCCAAGGATCGAGGAACTGCCGATGCCCGCGCAAAACGAGATCCGTCAGGCGAGGGGTGGGACCGAGGGAGATCATCCGCAGAAGAGCCGGCTGTCGCTGCTGCAGCGCCTCGCCAATGTCAGCCTCGGCCGCCGTGATCAGGACACAGAGCCGCCGATCGCGGCCCGGTCCTCCGGACCGGCCATGGCGCCGATGCCGCCCTTGCCGGAACGCCGGCCGCAGCGCAGCGTAGCCGAGCAGATGGCTAACGATCCGGTATCGGAGTATGCAAGACGCCCGGCGCCCCAGGGACTCGACTCGCACGGCCGTCCGGCGCCTGTCGCACCCGCGCCGCAGGGGGACGACCACCTCGATATCCCCGCTTTTCTGCGACGGCAGGCCAACTGAGGGTCTGTAACAATGAACTTCAAGAGGCCTCGGCCAGGCAGCGCCGGGGCCTCTGTGTTGCTTGATCGGGTATTTCAGCTGTTGTCGACAAGCTATTAAATTTAAAGAAAAATTATCAACCTCATGTTTCGCTTTAAGGTCGTGCGCGCGATGGCAAATTTGGTCAACCGGCGGCATGATTGCGGCGGAGATGGGGTAACAATCGGTAAAGAAGCGTGAATTGGCGCTGTTTCGGGCAACCGGTATGTTTTAGCGGTGACTTTGGGGTTCACGAATCGATTCGCTGCCTTCCAGGCACGAGTTCGGCATTCGCGAATGAGTCACTTGGGCACGAGTAATGAAATTCAATCGCCAGACGACGCTTCGTTCGCGAGCCACCGTGACGGGTGTCGGCATCCATTCCGGGGCAGCGGTCAGTCTGACCCTTGGACCTGCGTCGATCGACGCAGGTTTTATTTTTGTCCGGAGTGGCGCAAACGGAGACGACCGGCGCGTCCGCGCCGTCGCAAAATCCGTCACCTCGACTGAACTCGCCACGGTGCTGGGGGACCAGCAAGGTCCTCTGGTGTCCACCGCCGAACACGTTCTTGCTGCGTTGCGGGGCCTCGGGGTCGACAACGCCACCATCGAAATCGATGGCCCTGAAGTGCCGATCATGGACGGCAGTTCGGCCGCGTTCGTCGCTGCGGTCGACCAGGCCGGCATTGTCGAGCAGTCCGCGGCGCGCCGCTTCATTCAGGTCTTGAAGCCGGTGCGGGTGAAGAGGGGGGAGGCGTTCGGTGAACTGCATCCCTACGCACGCGGTTTCCGCGTCGAGGTCGAGATCGATTTCGCCAATCCGGTGATCGGTCATCAGGATTATGCGCTCGACCTCAATCCTGAAAGTTTTCGCCGCGAAATCAGCCGCGCCCGCACCTTCGGCTGCATGAACGATGTCGAGAGACTCTGGAGCGCGGGTTTCGCGCGCGGCGCATCCTTCGAGAACTCCATGGTGTTCGACGACGAACGCCTGCTGAATGCGGAAGGCCTGCGCTACGCCGACGAGTGCGCGCGGCATAAGGTCCTCGACGTGATCGGCGATCTTGCGCTTGCCGGGTTGCCGCTGATCGGATGTTACCGATCGCTGTGCGGCGGCCACAAGCTCAACCATGCCGTGCTCACGGCCATGATGGCCGATCGGACCGCATGGCGGGTCGTTGAGGGCCAACCGGCTTCGCGTCCGCGCAGCCAGCCCGAAGCGATCGGCGGAATGGTGGGCGGAATGGCCGCGGCCTACGGCCCCAACGTGTCCTGATCGGCAGGGCGGCAGCGTTCGGCCCTCCACGCGTCTCGCTTTGTTTTGTCGCTTTTGCGAGTTGCTGGCTAGTCGTCTCGCAGGCCCAGAGCGTCGTGCAGCCTCGTTTCGCCTTAATCCGGGCGAAATAGCTGCGTACCCGATTTGGTGAGAGTAGATTTGCTTTTAGACGGAATCAGCGGCCGTCATGCCCGACCTATCCCGGGCATCCATGTCTCTGAAGTTTCAGGGAAGACGTGGATGGCCGGATGAGCCCGGCATGACAGAACGGGGTGTTTCCATCAAAACGCAAACCGCTCTGGAGCATGATCCCGAAAATTGGGAACCGGTTTGCCGCTTGTTCCGGGCATGCCCGGGTCACCGCATTACGAACGTCAGGTTTTCATCGATGTTGGCTAAGCGTATGGCGCTCGGACGGGTCGCGTTGACGAATCGCACTGTTCGCCTCGAACGGCTCGGCCGCAAGCTGTGGCTCATCGCCGGTCTCGTGGTTTTGGGGACGACCCTGGGCGGCTGCGGGACAGGCGCGCTGTGGGACAAGTTCCTGGCGAAGGACGAACAGACCTTCAGCGATGAACCGGCGGACAAGCTCTATAACGAGGGCTTGTTCCTGATGAACAACAGCAAGGATCTCAAGGGAGCGACGAAAAAGTTCGACGAGGTCGACCGCGAGCACCCCTATTCGGAATGGGCGCGGAAATCGCTGCTGATGTCGGCCTACGCCTCCTATCAGGCCGGCGACTACGACACCTGCATCGGCTCCGCCTCGCGCTATGTCACCCTGCATCCCGGCAGTCCTGACGCAGCCTATGCGCAATATCTGATCGCCGCATCCAACTACGATCAGATTCCGGATATCTCGCGCGATCAGGCCCGGACCGAAAAAGCGATGAATTCGCTTGAGGAAGTGATCCGCAAATATCCGACCTCCGAATATGCCGGCGAAGCCAAGAAGAAGCTCGAGGGCGCGCGCGATCAGCTCGCCGGCAAGGAAATGGCGATTGGCCGCTACTACATGGAGCGGCGCGACTACACCGGCGCCATCAACCGCTTCAAGACCGTGGTGACCCGCTACCAGACCACGCGGCACGTCGAGGAGGCGCTTGCGCGGCTGACCGAAGCCTACATGGCGATCGGCATCGTCGGCGAGGCGCAGACCGCCGCCGCCGTGCTCGGCCACAACTTTCCGGACAGCCGCTGGTACAAGGACGCCTACAATCTCGTGAAGTCCGGCGGGGCCGAGCCGAGCGAGAATCGGGGCTCGTGGATCAGCAAGGCGTTCAAGAAGATGGGGCTCGGCTAGCGTGGGGGTTCGGAAGTTTGCATCAAAGGTTGCTGCAAGGGCATGCGAACTTCGGAATCGTGACGGATCGAATCGATCCAGGATCATCGCGATCTAGTGTCCTGATCGGAACTTCGCTAGACTCCCCGTCACGCGTCTCTGCAAGCCCGTCAGCGACACCTATGGCAGGAACCAGCCTCAGATGCTTGCGCGTCTTTCGATCCGCGACATCGTCCTGATCGAGCGGCTCGATATCGAGTTCGCCTCCGGCCTTGCGGTGCTGACCGGCGAAACCGGCGCGGGAAAATCCATTCTGCTTGATGCCTTCGCGCTGGCGCTCGGCGGCCGCGGTGACGCCGGACTGGTCCGCCATGGCGCCGGGCAGGGACAGGTGACCGCCACCTTCGATATTCCGAAAAACCACCCCGCCGGCGCGATCCTCGCCGCCAATGGCATCGACGGCGCAGTGTCCGAAGATTCGGGCGAGATGATCCTGCGCCGGGTCCAACTCGCCGACGGCCGCACCCGCGCCTTCATCAACGATCAGGCGATCAGCGTGCAGATGCTGAAAGCGGTGGGTGCGGCGCTGGTGGAAATTCATGGCCAGCACGACGAGCGGGCGCTGGTCGATGCCTCCTCTCATCGGCGGCTGCTTGATGCCTTTGCCGGCCTGGAGACCGATGTCGCCGCGCTGGAGGTGTTGTGGGAAGCCCGCCGCGCCGCCCGCGCTGCGCTCGACGATCACCGCGCCGGCGTGGAACGCGCGGCGCGCGAGGCCGATTATCTACGTCATGCGTCCGATGAGTTGAGGCAACTCGCGCCGCAGGATGGCGAGGAAACCGCGCTGGCCGAGCGCCGCGCCGCCATGATGGCCGGCGAAAAAATCGCGGCCGATCTGCGCGAGGCGCAGGATGCCGTCAGCGGCAATCGTTCGCCGGTCAGCGTGCTGGCGGCGGCGGTGCGGCGGCTGGAACGCCGGGCCGCCAGTTCGCCGAGCCTGGTCGAACCGGCGGTCAGGTCCATCGACGCGGCGATCAACGCGCTGGAGGAGGCCGACCAGCATCTTGCCGCGGCGCTCGCCGCTGCTGATTTCGATCCGGCTGAACTGGAGCGCATCGAGGAACGGCTGTTCGCGTTGCGTGCCGCCGCGCGCAAATATGCGACGCCGGTGGACGGGCTCGCGGCGCTTGCCGCGAAGTTCGTGAACGACGTCGCGCTGATCGACGTCGGTGCGGAGCGGCTGGTGGTATTGGAGAAGCAGGTTGCCGAGGCCGACAAGCGCTATGCGGCCGCCGCCGCGAAGTTGTCCGCCGCGCGCAGCAAGGCCGCGGAAAAACTCGACAAGGCGGTCAATGCTGAGCTTGCGCCGCTGAAGCTGGAGCGCGCCACATTCTCCACCCAGATCGAGTCGGATCCGGCATCAGCGGGACCGCGAGGCTTCGATCGCGTCGAATTCTGGGTGCAGACCAATCCCGGCACCCGGCCGGGGCCGCTGATGAAGGTCGCCTCCGGCGGCGAGCTGTCGCGCTTTCTGCTGGCGCTGAAGGTGGTGCTGTCGGACAAGGGTTCGGCGCCGACGCTGGTGTTCGACGAGATCGATACCGGGGTCGGCGGCGCGGTCGCGGACGCCATCGGGGCGCGGCTGGCGCGCTTGGCTTGCAAGGTGCAGGTGATGGCGGTGACGCACGCGCCGCAGGTTGCGGTGCGCGCCGACCAGCATCTGCTCATCTCGAAGGATGCATTGGATCGTGGCAAGCGCGTCGCCACCCGCGTCGCGACGCTGGCGGAGGATCACCGCCGCGAGGAGATTGCGCGGATGCTCGCCGGCGCGGAGATCACGGCGGAAGCCCGCGCGGCTGCGGAACGGCTGTTGAAAGCCGCGGGATAGTCGCTATGGCGGCAAAGTCCAAAGTGCCTCCGCCTGTCGATTCCCTCACCCGCGCGAAGGCGAAGGTCGAGCACAAGCGGCTTGCGCTGGAGATCGAGGCGCATGACGCGCGCTATTACCAGGAGGACAGGCCGACGATTTCCGACGCCGCCTACGACGCGCTGCGGCAGCGGCTCGAAGCGATCGAGGCGCGCTTTCCCGAACTCGTTACCGCGAGTTCGCCGACGCAGACCATCGGCGCCGCGCCCGTGCGCGGTTTTGCGAAAGTGCAGCACGCGGTGCCGATGCTGTCGCTGGGCAACGCCTTCAGCGACGAGGAAGTGGCCGAGTTCGTCGAACGCATCCGCCGCTTCCTGAAACTCGGCGCGGACGATATGCTTGCCATCGTCGCGGAGCCGAAGATCGACGGGCTGTCGCTGTCCCTGCGCTACGAACACGGCGAACTGGTGCGCGCGGCGACCCGCGGCGACGGTTTTACCGGCGAGGACGTCACCGCCAATGTGCGCACCATCAAGGATGTGCCGCACCGGCTGAAGGGCCGCGACATTCCCGCGGACTGCGAGCTGCGCGGCGAAGTCTATATGCTGAAAAAGGATTTTCTCGCGCTCAACAGGAAGCAGGAGGAAGCCGGCGACACCGTGTTCGCCAATCCGCGCAATTCGGCCGCCGGCTCGCTACGACAGAAGGATGTTGCGATCACGGCCTCGCGCCCGCTGAAGTTCTTCGCTTATGCCTGGGGCGAGATGACGGATCGTCCGGCCGATACCCAGCACGGCATGCTGGCGTGGCTGGAGAAGGCGGGCTTCGTCGTTAATCCGCTGATCGAATTGTGCCACAGCGTCGACCAGGTGCTGGCATTTTATCGCAAGATCGGCGAGCAGCGCGCCACGCTTGGCTACGACATCGATGGCGTGGTCTACAAGGTCGACCGGCTCGATTGGCAGGAACGTCTCGGCTTCGTGTCGCGAAGTCCGCGCTGGGCGATCGCGCACAAGTTCGCCGCCGAGCAGGCGACCACGATCCTCAAGGGCATCGACATCCAGGTCGGCCGCACCGGCGCGATGACGCCGGTAGCGCGGCTCGAACGAGTTACCGTCGGCGGCGTCGTGGTGCAGAACGCGACGCTGCACAACGAGGATGAGATTGAACGGAAAGATATTCGGATCGGTGACACAGTAATAGTTCAGAGGGCGGGAGATGTTATCCCGCAGGTCGTTTCTGTCGTTAAAAGTAAACCCCGCGGCAAAGAGCGATTCATTTTTCCGGATTATTGTCCCGTTTGCCACAGTCATGCAGTTCGTGAGATAAATCCTCGCAGCGGGAAGGAGGACGCTGTACGCAGGTGTACCGGTGGTTTGATTTGTGCTGCACAGGCAGTTGAACGACTAAAGCATTTTGTTTCAAGGTCTGCGTTTGACATCGAAGGTCTTGGCGAAAAGCAGATCAAAATATTTTTTGAGCGCGGATGGGTTCGGGAGCCGGCGGAGATATTTTCTCTGCCGGAGAGGAATAAAAGAATAGCCCTTCAAGATGAAGAGGGATTTGGTATCACTTCAGTTCAAAATCTCTTCAGGGCGATAGAGGGCAGGAGAAGTATCGAACTCAACAGGTTTATTTTTGCACTCGGCATTCCTGAGATTGGAGTCACAACGGCCAAGCTTTTGGCACGAAGCTTGAAGTCGGCTAGAAACTTTGTATTCGTTTTTTCGAATGGGGTACAATCAATACTTGAGCTTTGGAAAAATGATATCGAGGCAAACGGAAATGTCTGCTTTAAGGGACAGAACTCGAACCGCTTGAAAGAAGTTTTTGATATTTTTCATGAGAAAGTAGACCTCGAACAATATTATATTGCAAAGATAAGATACGTTGATGGCGTCGGGCCTATCACAGCAGCCCGGATTGTGAATCGCACCCATACACTGGTGATGTCTGGTGCTTCGAACGACCTAGAAAGGTGGCAATCAGAACTAAAGAAAATTCCGCGCTTTTCTGAAGCCTCACGCAGGAAGTTTTTTGATGCATTCGACAGTGCCCATTCGGCTTTCGAAGCCACAAAAAAGATTGCGTTTCAATGTGACCTTTCATGGCAATCACTTGAATCAGATTTCGAGCGGCGTGTGACTATTAGTTTTCCTAATACCGAATATGCTCGAATGCTGTCTCACGGATGGCCTATTTTGTCACAGCATATCTGGCGTGTTGTTCACAGAGAGAAAAGCAATTTTGGTGCCTTGCTTTCTATCGACGGATTTGGCGAAACTTCCTTTTATTCAATCGTCCGCTTCTTTATGGAAGAACGGAATATTGGTGTTATTGTAAGACTTCTGGATGAGCTTAAAGTTTTAGAGGGCAATGCTCCAAGCCCCAGAGGTTTATTATCTGGCAAGATTGTAGTCTTCACTGGCTCGCTGACCAAATTTACGCGTAGTGAGGCAGAAGACGCAGCGGAGCGACTAGGCGCAAAAGCTTCTAGCTCGGTCTCTAAGAAAACCGACTATGTCGTCGCCGGCGAAGAAGCAGGCTCCAAGCTTGCCAAGGCCCGCGAACTGGGTGTGACAGTGCTCACTGAAGACGAGTGGCTGAAGTTGATCGAGGAATAGACGGCCGCAAATTGAGCGGGTCGAGGGAATAGCAGACCGTCAAGCCTCCGCCTGGCCGATCATTACTTTCAGCGTGCCGACGCCGTCGCAGCCGCATTCGATCCTGTCGCCCGGCGCGAGAGGCGAGACACCGGCGGGGGTGCCAGTCATGATGATGTCGCCGGCGTCAAGCGCGACTTGCTGCGAGAGTTGCGAGACGATCTCCGGCACTTTCCAGATCATCTGCGCGAGATCGCCGGACTGCCGCTCTTTGCCGTTGACCGAAAGCCAGATGCGTCCCTTCGTCGGATGACCGATCCTTGCAGCAGGTTGCAGCGCCCCGCAGGGCGCGGAGTGATCGAATGATTTTGCGATTTCCCAGGGCTGCTCCTTCTTGCGCGCTGCGTTCTGCAGGTCGCGCCGCGTGAGGTCGATGCCGACGGCGTAGCCGTAGACATGGTCGAGCGCTCGGTCGGCGGGGATGCGCAAGGCACCGCTCTTCATCGCGACCACCAATTCGACCTCGTGATGCAGGTCGCCGGTCAGCGGCGGGTAGGGGATGACCGTGCCGTCGGCCTCGATCATGTCGGCGTGCTTTGCGAAGAAGAACGGTGGCGCACGTTCGTCGTTGCCCATCTCGCGGACGTGGTCGAGATAGTTGCGGCCGACGCACCAGATGCGGCGGACCGGAAAAAATCTGCCTTCGCCCGCGACGGCGATAGCCGCTTGCGGTGGTTGCGGAATCACAAAGGACGCTGCGCTCATGCGGCTCTCCGCGTTCGTTCGCAGGCTATGCGCCGAAATCGCCCGCAGCCTACGGCTAACAGGTACAGCTTACGCCGATGCGCTGAGGGGAGCCAGAGCCGGCGCGTCGCGATGCTGCAGGCGAAAGAATGACGCATAGCGCCCGCCACGCCGCAGCAGGTCGTCATGGCGGCCGCGTTCGACGATCTCACCGCCTTCGACCACGAGAATGGCGTCGGCATGCATGATGGTGTGCAGGCGGTGCGCAATCACGATCGTGGTGCGGTTCTGGCAGAGATGTCCGATCGCTTCCTGCACTTGCTTTTCGGATTCGGAATCGAGCGCGGCGGTGGCCTCGTCGAGCAGAATGATTGGCGCGTCCTTGATCAGCGCGCGCGCCACGGCGATCCGCTGGCGCTGCCCGCCGGAGAGTTGCGTTCCGTGCTCGCCCACGGGCGTGTCATAGCCGAGCGGAAAGCTCATGATGAAGTCGTGAGCGCAGGCGGCTTTCGCCGCGACAACGATCTCGTCCTCAGTGGCGCCGGGGCGACCGAACGCGATGTTCTCGCGGATGGTGGCGCGGAACAGGTAAACGTCCTGTCCGACGTAGGCGGTTTGCTGGCGCAGCGATGTTCGCGAAACGGCGGAGATAGCCTGATCGTCGATCAGGATCGCACCATCGCTTACCTCGTACAACCGCAGCAGCAGCGCCAGCACGGTCGATTTGCCGCCGCCGGATGGGCCGACCAGCGCGGTCATCCTGCCGGGCTCCGCGACGAAGCTCATGCGGTTGAGCACCGGCTCGTCGGTGCGATAGGCGAAAGTGACGTCGCGCAGTTCGACGCGGGCGGCCGTCAGTTTCAGCGCCGGCTTGTCGCTGTCGTCGGGCTCGCTGGCGGGGCTGTCGACGATTTCCAGCAGTTTGCGCGCTCCGATCAGGCTGCTGTTGAGTTCGATGTTGAGGCGCGCCAGCCGCTTGGCTGGCTCATAGGCCAGCAGAAAGGCAGTGAGGAAGGAAAAGAACTGGCCGGGCGTCGCGCCCATGGCGACGACGCGATAGCCGCCATACATCAGCCCGCCGGCGATGGCGAAACCGCCGAGCGTCTCCATCAGCGGGCTGGCGCGGTTGGAGACCCGCGCCATCTTGTTGTTGGTTTGCTCGACGGCCGCGATGCTGGCGTCGATCCGCTCGCTCATGGTCCGTTCGAGCGTGAACGCCTTCACGGTGCGGATGCCCTGCAACGACTCCTGCATTGTCTCCATGATATCCGCGGTGCCGTGGAATTGACTGTGCGCCAGTCCCTTGATGCGCTTCACCAGCTTGCGCAGCACGACCATCGCCGGCGGGGCCACCAGCGCGCCCAGCAGCGACATGTATGGGTCCTGCATCACCATCACGGCGACGAGCCCTATCAGCGACAGCAGATCGCGCCCGACCGCGTTGATCAGCAGGCTGAGCACCTGCGTCACCGATGTCGCGCCGGCTGTAAGCCGCGCGAGAAATTCCGATGAATGCCGCTGCGAAAAAAAGCCGATGCTCTCGGTCATCAGCTTGGCGAACAGCCGGCGCTGGTTATTGGCGAGAATGGCATTGCTGATCTGGGACAGGATCACCGAATGACCGTAGGTCGCCGCACCCTTGACGATGAAGATGACGAGCACCACGGAGGACAGCATGAAAATGCCGCCCACATTGCGGTCCACATAGGCCTGATTGATGACTTCGCCGAGCAAGTAGGCCGAGGCCGCGGTCGCCGCCGCGGACACGGCCATCAGCGCGAATGCGGCGAGGTAGCGCCGCCAATAGGCCATGCCCTGTTCCGCGATCAGGCGACGGACCAGGATGGCCGCGCCGTAGGGATCGTCGGTGATTTTCTTCGGGGGCTCGGTCATCGCGTTCCATTGACGCCGCACGGCGGTTAGCGCCTGCGCGTCAGGGTTGTTGCGAAAGCGTCCGACTCAATGCCCGCAATGGCAGCTTTTTTCAAGCCAAAACCGGGTTTTGCCCGCTTTGTCAGGCGATTGCCGCGAGCGCGCCGGAAACGTGGTGCTGCGCCAGCTTTTCTTCCCACGCCAGCGCATGCGTGGCGATGGTCGCGAGGTCGTCGTATTGCGGCGTCCAGTCTAGCACCGAACGAATCCGGCCGGTATCGGCGATCATGGTCATGATGTCGCCTGGGCGGCGTTTGGAATGGTGAACCGCGAAATTACGGCCGCAGACCTGCCGCACCGCCTCGATGGTTTCCAGCACGGAGTAGCCGCGTCCGTACCCGCAGTTCAGCGTCGTCGAACGTCCGCCGGTTCGCAAGTATGTCAGCGCGGCGCGATGAGCCTGCGCGAGATCGCTGACATGGATGAAGTCGCGGATGCAACTGCCGTCCGGCGTCGGATAGTCGGTGCCGAACACGTCGATCTTGGCGCGCTGCCCGGTCGCGGCTTCGACCGCGATTTTCAACAGGTGCGTGGCGCCCATCGTCGACAGGCCGATCCGCGCCTGCGGGTCCGCGCCTGCGACATTGAAATAACGCAGCACCACGTAATTCATGCCGTGCGCCATCGCGACATCGTGCAGCATGATCTCGGTCATCAGCTTGGACGATCCGTAAGGGGAGAGCGGCCGGGTTGGCGCTTCTTCCGGAACAGGCATCTGTTCGGGATTGCCGTAAACGGCGGCGGTCGAGGAGAAGATGAAGCGCCTGACGCCGCATCTGACGGCGGCATTCAGCAGGCCGCGCGTTGCCATGGTGTTGTTGCGGTAATAGGCGAGCGGGTCGCGCATCGACTCCGGCACCACCACAGACCCCGCAAAGTGAATGATGGTTTCGATGTCGTGCTGCGCGAGCACGTTCTCGACGAGCGTCTCGTCTCCCGCATCGCCGATGAACAGCGGTACGCCCTCCGGCAGCGCCGAGGAAAATCCCGTGGACAGGTTGTCGATCACGACGACGTTTTCGCCGGCCTCGGCCAGCGCCAGAACCATGTGACTGCCAATATAGCCGGCGCCACCGGTAACGAGCACGGTCATGTCTGCCCCTCTGCGCCAAGGCTCGCTGCGGGCTCGCCCGCGTTTGCCGATATCTCGCACAAACCGGTGGAGTTGCCGTATAGCATGGCACCGATCGGCCCGATTTTCCGCCCTTCGCGCCGGGGAATCGACATTATGGTTGCCAAATTGTAACGAGAGCCGAATGTCTCTGAGCGGCCTTGCGTGTCGATGACCGACATCCTCATCATCAAGACATCGTCGCTCGGCGACGTCGTGCATCAGATGCCCGCAATCGTCGATGCCTCGCGCGCGTGCCCGGCACTGCGGATCACGTGGCTCGTGGAGGAGGCGTTCGCGCCGCTGGTGCGATTGCACCCTCTGGTCGCCGAGGTCATCACCGTTGCGACGCGGCGCTGGCGCACGCAACTCGCCGCTGGCGCGACATGGCGCGAGATCGCCGGGTTCCGCACGTTTCTGCGCAAACGGGCGTTCGACAAGGTGATCGACACCCAGGGCCTGATCCGATCTGCGATCATCGCTCGCGTGGCGCGCGGCGAGCGTCATGGCTACGATGGCCGCAGCATCCGCGAGCCTCTCGCGGCGCGATTCTACGACGTCAGACATACAGTAAGCCGCGACCTGCACGCCGTGACGCGTAACCGGATGCTGACCGGTCTTTCGCTCGGATATCGGCCGCCGGATGAGGTGGATTACGGTCTGATCCGCCCACCGCAGACGGATAGCCAGCGCTACGCCGTGCTGCTTCATGGCACGTCGCGATCCGCGAAAGAGTGGCGCGCCGAGAACTGGATCGAAACCGGCCGCTGGCTGAGCGCGAAGGGATTGCAGATCGTATTGCCATGGGGCAGCGAGGCCGAACGGCTCGTCTCCGAACGGCTGTCGGGCGACATCGCGGACAGTCGCGTCCTGCCGCGCCAGAACCTCGATCTGACCGCGCAAGTGATCGGCAATGCGGCGTTGGTGATCGGCGTCGATACCGGGCTGATGCACCTCGCTGCGGCCTATCGCGTGCCGCTCGTCGGCATCTATGTCAGCACCGATCCCGGTCTTACGGGACCGGTCGGCGGTGGCCGCATGGCGGTGCTCGGCGGCAGGAACGGCCCGCCGGCGGCGCGGCAGGCGATCGAGGCGGCGGAGCGATTGCTGGGTTAACAGCAGATTCCGGCGCCACCCGGGAGAGGCCGGATCGCTCGGCAGCGCGATCGCGCCGGAGCGATCCGGGTGAGGGGGCACCCTCGACGGCAGCCCGTAACTCTCACCCCGACCCTCTCTCCCCTGGGACAGGGAGCGCTCATCGCTGCGTATGAGCCTTCGTCAAAATCGAAAATGCTTTGGTTAGATTGAGGTCGTTGCGCCTGACATTTCCGCAAGCACCCGCGCGACGAAGGCGTCGAGGTCGCCGCCAGAGAACAGGAATCCGGGAATGCCCGCGCCGGCGGCCGCTTCGAGGTCGCTGTCGCGGTCGCCGATGGCGAAGCTGCCTTCGCGCCGCACCGGCCAGTGCTTCATCAGGTCTAGGATCATGCCGGGCTTCGGCTTGCGCCAGAAATGGTCTTCCAGATATCCGGTGACGCTGCCATTGGGATGGTGCGGGCAATATCTGAAGTCGTCGATCCGTGCGCCCTGCGATGTGAGATGCGACTGCATCCACAGGTGCAGATTGCGAACGTCGTCCTCGCTGAAAAAGCCGCGCGCGACCCCGGATTGGTTGGTGAAGACGAAAACGAAATATCCGGCCTCATTCAGCCGCCGGATGGCGTTGGCGACGCCGGGCATCCAGCGAATTCGGTCGCGTGTGCCCATGTAGCAGTCATCGTGATTGACGACGCCATCGCGATCGAGGAACGCGGCGGGCTGGGAAGCGGGAGCGATCTTGTCGCCGCTCACGTGCCGCCGTCCGCCAGCGCGCGTTCGACGCTATCGCAGATCGCGTGCGCAGCCGTCATGTGGACCTGCTGGATCACCGGGGTGTCGTCGCTCGGCGCGACGAAAAGGTGGTCGCATACGTCGTTCAGACCAGTGCCCTTGAGGCCGGTAAGGCCCACCGTGACAAGACCGCATCGGCGCGCGGCGGCAAGCGCGGCGAGGATGTTCGGTGACCGGCCCGAGGTCGACAGCGCCAGCAGCACGTCGCCGGACCTGCCGAGACTCTCGATCTGCCGGGCGAAAATCTGTTCGAAGCCGTAATCGTTGGAAATGGCGGTGAGGGCGGAGGTGTCGGTCGTCAGCGCGATGGCGGCGAAGCCGGGCCGCTCCTTCCTGTAGCGTCCGACGATTTCGGAAGCGATATGCTGCGCGTCCGCGGCGCTTCCGCCGTTGCCGATCAGAAGCACCTTATGCCCGGTACGGAGCGCGCCGATGATCGCGAGTGCAATCTCACTCGCCACCGTGAGCAGCGCGGTATCCTTCGCCGCGCGCTCAAGCGCAGCGAGCGATTGCTGAAAATGGATCGCGATCTGGTTGTGGCTCAAGACGCACCTTTATCGCCGTGATCGATTCCAATATTTAGAGCGGGATGCGGGCGGAAAACCGCTACACACTTTTCCTCATCCCGCTCTTGTCAGTGGTACTGAGCGCGTCCTGCCCGCGCAAGCGCGGCGTGGCCGCGTCAGCGCGCGGCGCGCCCGTCGATCTCCCCAAGTACCTGCTCGGCAATGGCCAGCACGTCGGCCGCGGCGATATCCCTCATGCAGCGATGATCGTTTTTGGAGCACACCGGCCGATGGCAGGGTTGGCAGGGCAGCGGCGTTCCGGTCTTTATTGTCGCCGCGAGCCCGTTCAAAGGCGCCCAGTGATAGGGGCTGGTCGGGCCGAAAATTCCCATTGTGGACGTTCCGATCGCGGCCGCGACGTGCAGCAGGCCCGAATCGTTCGAAATCGCGAGCGTCGCCGCCGCCATCGCCAGAATGCCGTTTCGCAGGTCATGACCCGTCAAATCCCGGACCCGTGGGCCCCCGGCTGCCGCGATTTCGGCCGCGATCGCCTCTTCGTTGGGACCTCCGACCACCCAGACGTCGATGCCGCGCCCGGCCAGCATCCGCGCGGCCTCGGCGTAATACGTCCAGCGCTTGCTGGGGCCGACCGCTCCGGGAGCGAGCGCCACCGCCGGTCCGGAGCCCAGTCCCTGCGCCTGCCGCCAGCGGATGACGTCTTCGGCGGGAACGCTAAGCTGCGGCACGGGCCATTCGGGAGGCCGTTCCGCGTTGGCTGGAAGCGCCAGCGACGCCTTCCTGTCGATCATGCGCGGCAGGGCCCTTTCGCCCCAGCGCCAGCGGTTGAGCAGCCCGAACCGCGCCTCGCCGACAAAGCCCACCCGTTCCGGAATGCCGGCCAGCGCGGGCGCAATGGCCGATTTCCAGGTCCGCGGCATGATGAGGACGGTTCCGTATCCCCGCGCACGCAAGTGCCGGGCGAGGCTCCATTGTTGCCTCAGCGCCAGCCGGCTTCGGGGTAGGTCCCAGACCACGCCGGCGCGCACGCCAGGCATGTAATCGACCAGCGGGGCGCAGAGCGTCGTCACCAGCATATCCACCGGCCGATTCGGCCAGCGCTGCTTGAGCACCCGCACCACGGTGTGGCCACGGACGAAGTCGCCGATCCACATGTAGGGGACGATCAGGACAGGCCGCGAGTCGTCCGCGTCGCCGCCCAGCTCTTTTGGTGAATCCATTTTCATAATTTAACGAATGAGTAACACTGGAGCGGATGAAAAATCCTCCCTATCCGCTCCCACGCCGGAGGTAAAGTTATCTCGCGCAATGCGTTTGGCGAGCGATTTCGCCGCCTCGCGCCATCCAGGTTGCCTCGCAGGCGGGAGTGGGGCAAACCAGTGGAGTGAATCCGACATTCGCTACCCAACTTTGCCGCAAACCGGCAGCGAATGTCAGATTCAAAACTCCACTGGAAAATCTTGAGAGGTGCCAGTGGTCCTTTGCCTCTGACATTTGCAAGAACCTCTGCCGCAGCGGAATGCAAATGTTGGAAACGTCGCGCCACATGACGGGGACATCATGCTGCTGGTGACCGGGGGGGCCGGTTTTATCGGATCGAATCTCGTGGCCGCGTTGAACGACGCCGGACGCGGCGATGTGGCTGTCTGCGATACGCTGGGACATGACGGCAAATGGCGCAATCTCGCCAAGCGGCAGCTTGCGGATATCATTCCTCCCGCAGAACTGATGGCATGGCTGGAGGGCCGCCGTCTCGACGCGGTCGTTCATCTCGGCGCGATCTCCGAGACCACCGCAACCGACGGCGATCTCGTCATCGAGACCAACTTTCGCCTGTCGCTGCGTTTGCTCGACTGGTGTAGCGCGAGCGCGACGCCTTTCATCTATGCCTCGTCGGCATCGACCTACGGCGATGGCCGGCAGGGCTTTTGCGACGATCAATCGCTTGCCGCCTTGCGGACGCTTCGACCGATGAATCTTTACGGCTGGAGCAAGCACCTGTTCGACATGGCGGTCGCGGGCCGTGCCGCGAACGGCGGCGCGTTGCCGCCGCAATGGGCCGGACTGAAGTTCTTCAACGTGTTCGGTCCCAATGAATATCACAAGGGTACGATGATGAGCGTGCTGGCGCGCCGTTTCGGCGACGTAAAGGCCGGCCGCCCGGTGCAGTTGTTCAAGTCGCATCGCGAAGGCATCGGCGACGGCGATCAGAGTCGCGACTTCATCTATGTCGACGACGTGGTCCGCGTGATGATGTGGTTGCTGGCGACGCCCTCGGTCAGCGGCCTCTTCAACGTGGGAACCGGCAAGGCGCGCAGTTTTCGTGATCTGATCGTGGCGGCCTTCAACGCGCTTGGCGCGAAGCCGAATATCGAATACGTCGATATGCCTGAGCAGATTCGTGGAGCCTACCAGTATTTCACGCAAAGCGAGGTCGAGCGCCTGCAACGCGCAGGCTACAACGGCGGCTTCACGCCGCTGGAGGAAGCGGTCGATGCCTACGTCAAAGGCTATCTCGATCGCGACGATCGTTTTCGCTGACATTGACTGGTGGTGCGGATTCGACATTCGCGACCCATTTCGCCGCGGGTTCGTGCTGCGAACGTCGGAATCTAGGGACTACCGAAGCGTGATCTTATCCGAAAAACGGAAACCTCTTTTCGGACAGGATCACGCTCGGCTAAGAAGATAGAGCTGGAATTTGATTCAATGCAGTTTGGATCGGATTCAAGCAGCAGGTGAAGGGTTTTGATGATCGATTTCGACGGCTTGTCGCAAGCATTTTGTCGCCAGACTGTGCTCTGCGTCGGCGACCTGATGCTCGACGAGTTCGTATACGGCGAGATTTCACGGATTTCGCCGGAAGCTCCGGCGCCGGTGATCGCGGTTCAGCGGAGCGAAACCAATGTCGGCGGCGCTGGCAATGTGGCGCGCAACATCGCCGCCCTTGGCGCACGCTGCGTTTTTGTCGGATTGGCGGGCGAGGATGAGGCGGGCGGCAGGCTTCGCGCCGCGCTCTCGCGCGAAACGCTGATCGAGCCGTTATTGATTTCGGATCCGGCGCGGCCGACGACGCGCAAGGTGCGCTTCGTTTCCGAGCATTTTTCGACCCACATGCTGCGCGCCGATTGGGAAACGCCAGCTCCAGCGTCCGGGGCGGTGGAGCAGGCCCTGATCGACGCCATTCTGCCGCAACTGCCGCGCGCCGACATCGTCCTGTTGTCGGACTACGCCAAGGGCGTGTTGACGGCGCGGGTGATCCGCACCGTCATCGATGCCGCCCGTGGGCTCGGCAAGCGCGTGATCGTCGATCCGAAGAGCGCCAATTTCGGGATCTACCGGGGCGCCACGCTGCTGACGCCGAACCGAAAGGAATTTGCCGACGCGACCCGCAGCCGCGCCGACGATCAGGCCAGCATCGCCGCAGCGGCTCGCGAGGTGATGCGGCTCGCTAATTGCGAAGCCTTGCTGGTGACGCAAAGCGAGCATGGCATGACGCTTGTGCCGGGCGAGGGCGAGGTCATTCACGTTCCGGCGCACACCGTCAAGGTCCGCGACGTGACCGGCGCGGGCGATACCGTCGTTGCCACGCTGGCGGTTTCGCTCGCCGCAGGGGCCGATTGGGAGACGGCGTTGCGGACGGCAAGCGCCGCCGCGGCGGTGGCGGTCGGCAAGAGCGGCACGGCGATTGTCACGCTCGCCGAACTGCGCCGCAATATTCTGCCGCCGGCCTCTCTCGCGGCCGAAGAGAAAATCGCGCGATCGGCGGACGATCTCGACGCGCGGCTGTCGGCATGGCGTGACCAGGGCCTGCGGATCGGCTTCACCAACGGTTGCTTCGACATCCTGCATCCGGGGCACGTCAAGGTGCTGACCGGAGCGCGCGCGACCTGCGATCGCCTGATCGTCGGATTGAACAGCGATGCGTCCGTGGCCCGGCTCAAGGGGGAGGGCCGTCCGATCCAGAATGAGCGGGCGCGCGCGGAGGTGCTGGCCGCGCTCGAGGCCGTCGATCTCGTGGTGATCTTCGAAGAGGACACGCCGTTGAAGCTGATCGAGCGAACCGGGCCGAACGTGCTGGTCAAAGGCGGAGATTATTCGCTTGAACAGGTCGTCGGTCAGGAATTCGTTACCGCGCGGGGCGGCGAGGTCGTGCTGATCGATATTCTGCACGGGTTCAGCACGACGTCTCTGGTGAAGCGCGCGGGAGGCAGGGCATGAGAGCCTTGTTCCCCGGCGGCCAGTTTCCCAGCGGCCAGCGTGTTTTCGTTTCTTGTGCCGTCCGGACCATCGCTTCATGACTTTGCGTCGAAAGTTTACCTCTCGAAACGGTCTGATCGCGCTTCATGACCTGATAACGGTCGTGGCGGCCATGCTCGCGAGCTGCTACTTCCGTTTCGACGGCCATGATTTTGCTTTGCGCTTGCCGCTGCTCCTGAAGGCGCTGCCCTATTTTCTGATCATCAGCGCCGTGGTTTTTTACGTCTTTCATCTGACGACGACAAAATGGCGGTTCATTTCTCTCGTGGACGCCCTCAACATCGTCAAGGCATCCTCGATTCTATCATTTGTCGTGCTTGTCTTCGACTACATCGTCATCGCGCCCAATCTCTACGGCACGTTCTTTCTCGGAAAGAAGACGATCATACTGTACTGGCTCTTGCAGATATTCCTGCTCGCGGCCACGCGCTTTACCTATCGGTATTTCCGCTACAGGCGCACCCTTGTTCACGTCAAGGCTGACGATGCGACCCCGGTCATCGTGGTCGGCCGCGCCGCCGATGCCGAAATTCTCTTGCGTTCGGTCGAGAGCGGCGCGGTCAAGCACTTGCGGCCGGTCGGTCTGCTGTCGCCGTCGGCCGCCGACATTGGTCAGACGATACGCGGGGTTCCGGTCCTTGGCGCCGTAGACAAGCTCGAAGACGTGATCACGGACTTTGCCGAGCGGCGCAGCGCGATCAAGCGTATCATCATGACGCCCTCGGCATTCGAGCCCGAAGCCCAGCCTGAGGCCGTTCTTGCGCGGGGCCGCAAGCTGGGCCTGAAGGTCAGCCGGTTGCCGTCGCTCGGCGAGGAAGGCGATATTCCCCGCCTGACGCCGGTTGCCGTCGAGGATCTCCTGCTTCGCCCGAGCCGGTCCATCGACTACGAGCGGCTCGGAGGGCTGATCAAGGACAAGTCGATCGTCGTGACCGGCGGCGGCGGATCGATCGGATCCGAAATCTGCAAACGCGTCGTGACATTCGGCGCGAGCCGGCTGCTGATCATCGAGAATTCCGAACCTGCGCTCTACGCGATCATGGAGGAACTGGAGACGAGAACCCGGACCGCCGTCGTGGACGGTCGCATCGCCGACATTCGCGACCGCGAGCGACTGATGCGCCTGATGAACGAATTCAAGCCCGACATCGTGTTTCACGCGGCGGCGCTCAAACACGTGCCCATTCTCGAACGAGACTGGAGCGAGGGCGTCAAGACCAACATCTTCGGCTCGGTCAACGTCGCCGATGCGGCGCTGGCGGCGGGCGCCGAAGCCATGGTGATGATCTCGACCGACAAGGCGATCGAGCCGGTCTCGATGCTCGGGCTCACCAAGCGTTTTGCCGAGATGTACTGCCAGGCGCTCGACCGCGAGTTGGCGCAACGCGCCGACGACAAGATTCCGATGCGCCTGATTTCGGTCCGCTTCGGCAACGTGCTGGCGTCGAACGGATCGGTGGTGCCGAAATTCAAGGCGCAGATCGAAGCCGGCGGCCCGGTGACCGTCACGCATCCCGATATGGTTCGCTATTTCATGACGATCCGCGAAGCCTGCGATCTCGTCATCACTGCGGCGAGCCACGCGGCGATGACGGAACGGCACGACGTATCGGTTTATGTGCTGAACATGGGCCAGCCGGTGAAGATCGTCGATCTCGCCGAGCGCATGATCAGCCTGTCGGGCCTGCAACCCCACCATGACATCGAAATCGTCTTCACCGGCGTGAGGCCGGGGGAGCGATTGAATGAAATCCTGTTTGCAAGCGAGGAACCGACGATCGAGATCGGCCTGCCGGGGATTTTGGCGGCGAAGCCGAACGAGCCGCCGATGGACATGCTGCACAAATGGATCGCGGACCTGAAGGAAGCCGTCGCCAGCGAGAACAAGGCGAAGATCCGTTCGGTGTTGAAGGATGCCGTGCCGGAATTCGGGACGCATCCCTGACGGTGCCGGTGCTCGCTTGATGTTCGCGTTGATCACTCTGTCAGTTCGATCGACACCGGTCTCTTCTCGGCCCGCTCGACGCTGAAGATCCAGACGAGCCCTCCGAGCGCGCCGACGGCGAAAAATACCGTGCCGTACAGGAGCGAGACGTTGACGCCTTCGCTGGTCGCCAGTCCGGCGTAGCCGAAAATCAGCGCCATGGAAGCCTCGCGCACGCCCCAACCGGCGATCGAGATCGGCAGCATCGTAATCAGCATGACCGGAGGAATGAGCAGGAAGATCTCGCTGAAATGGATCGGCGCGGCGATCGCGCGCACGACGCACCATGCGATCACGATGGCCTGGACATGGATGAACAGCGACAGAAACGCGATCTTCAGCCCGCGTCCGCGCCCGAAAAGGGCATGGCCGGTGATGATTGAACAGGCGCGAAGATGGCTTATCGCCCTGATATTTCCGAGCCATGGCCAATGCAGTCTGCCGAGAAGCAGGAAGCCGCCGCCTGCGGCCAGCGCGGCGAAATCGACCAACAGCAGCGCAAGCCGCCCCTGGGGATCGCCGATCAGCCGGTAACTCCATGGCAGACTGGCAACGATCAGCACGGCGAGCGCGATCAGGCCGATCGCGCGGTCAACGAAGATCGAATAGGCCGCAGCGCGCCAGCCCGCCGGCCCCTGTCCGACCAGCCAGAGCCGCATGGCGTCGCCGCCGATCGACGAGGGCAGCGTCTGGTTGAAGAACGAGCCGATCATGCAGTAGCGCACCGCCCGAGCGACCGTGAGCGGCGCGCCGCAGTCGGAACTGATTTCCCGCCAGCGCAGGGCGCTGGTAAGGACCTGCAGCAATGTCATGGCGACGGCAAGGGCGATCCATCCCGCACCGTCGAAACCAAGGCGCGAGACGAGTTCGGAGAGATCAACCTTGCGGAGCGCAAGGTAGAGCAAGGCAGATGAGACCAGTATTTTTGCCGTTGAAAGCAGGATCTGGCGCATTGCGCTCGTGTGTGCTGAGGTTAATGTCGTCTGGAACTTTCGGGCGATCGATGGTCCCGCTGCCTTGGTATGGTTTTGGACGGTGTCTGGCAATAGTCGGGCGGCAGACGCGCGCTCTCCTTCCACGCCATCGGGCCGCCATTCGGTAAAAGAAGACGCGACGACCACGTCGGGCCGGCACAACCGGTACGCCCGTAGACCCTGAGGGGGTCCTGAGGAGAGAAATGTCGGATCACCCGATACTGGTCACTGGAGCGGCGGGGTTCATCGGATTCCATGTCGCTGGCCGGCTCCTGGAGCAGGGGCGCCGGATTGTCGGAATCGACAATCTCAACAGCTACTACGATCCCGCGCTCAAGGAGGGCCGGCTCGACATCCTGCGCAAGCACCCGCGTTTTCGCTTCGTCAAGGCCGATCTTGCCGACCGCGCGGTGACGGCCTCCCTGTTCGCGGAAAATCGCCTGTCGGTCGTGATCCATCTCGCGGCCCAGGCCGGCGTGCGCTATTCGTTGCAAAATCCGGACGCCTACGTCGATTCAAATCTCACGGCCTTTGCCAATGTCCTTGAAGGATGCCGACACGCCGGGTGCCCTCATTTGCTGTTCGCTTCGTCGTCCTCCGTTTACGGCGCCAACACAAAGCTTCCGTTTTCCGTCCACGACAATGTCGACCATCCGGTCAGTCTGTACGCGGCGACGAAGAAATCCAACGAACTGATGGCGCATGCCTACAGTCACCTCTACCGCATGCCGATAACGGGATTGCGCTTCTTCACGGTTTACGGGCCGTGGTACCGGCCAGACATGGCGCTCTACAGGTTCGCTGACGCGATCGTCGGCGGACAGCCGATCAAGCTGTTCAATCACGGCAACATGCGACGTGATTTCACCTATGTTGACGACATCGTTGAGGCCGTTATCCGCCTGATCGATCATGTTCCGCACGGCGAAGCGAACGGTGCTCAGGATCCCGGCACGAGTTCAGCCCCCTGGCGCATTTACAACATCGGCAACAACAAGCCGGCGGAATTGATGAGTGTCGTCGCGCTCCTGGAGAAGGAGTTCGGACGGACGGCACCAAAGGAGATGCTGCCCATGCAGCCGGGCGATGTGCAGGCCACATTCGCAGATATCGACGATCTTACGCGCGAGGTCGGCTTTCGTCCCTCGACATCTCTTGAAGACGGCATCCATCGTTTTGCAACCTGGTATTGTCGCTATCATCAGGTCGGATAGTGGCCCGATTTTCACCTTTGCATCCCGAACATACCGTGCTCGATTCCAGTGTTTTGGAGCGGGAGTGCGCACGGAAAGCCGCTATATATTTTTCTTTTCGCTCTGGATTGTCTGGTCGCATCTTCTTAGCGAACCGGTATCCGCTTCGCCGGAAAATGCTCTAATGGACACATCAGAATGTGGAGATGGTCGTGAGTGAGCATATCGTCCCCCTGGTCATGTGCGGCGGCGCGGGAACAAGGCTGTGGCCGGCATCGCGGGAGGGGCGCCCGAAGCAGTTTCTGCCGCTGTTCGGATCGCGTTCGACGTTTCAGGATACGCTGCGGCGGGTTTCCGATCCGGCGCTGTTCGAACGGCCGATTGTGATCACCAACGCCGCCTACCGTTTCATGGTGCTGGAACAGCTTGCGGAGATCGGGCTTGAGGCAGACATCCTGCTGGAGCCGGCGCGGCGCGATTCCGGCCCGGCGATCGTTGCGGGCGCCGTTTTCGCGCAGACGCGTGACAGCGACGCCGTCGTGCTTGCGCTCGCTGCAGATCATGTGGTGCGCGACACCGATGCGTTCCTCTCCGCCTGCCGTGAGGGCCTGGCTGCCGCCAATGCCGGCCGCATCGTGACCTTCGGCGTCCGACCGGAGCGGGCGGCGACCGAGTACGGCTACATCAGCCCCGGCGCGGTGATCGCGGGCGAGGTGCGCGCGGTGACGACGTTCGTCGAGAAGCCCGATCCGCGAACCGCCGCAGCCTATGTCGAGGCGGGTTATCTCTGGAATAGCGGCAACTTCATGTTCCGCGCGGCAATGCTGCTCGATGAATATCGCAACGTCGATCCCGAGAGTGTTCGGACAGTGTCGGATGCCGTGGCGCATGCCGGCCGGGATCTCGGCTTCGTCACGCTCGACCCCGACGCCTTCGCGAAGGCGCAGGCGATTTCCATCGATTACGCGGTGATGGAGAAGACCGCGCATGCCGCCGTTGTGCCGGTCGATTGCGGCTGGTCGGACGTCGGCTCGTGGCGCGCGGTGTGGGAGCTGTCGGACAAGGACAGCGAAGGCAATGCGGCGCAAGGGGCCGCGGTGTTCGAGGATTCCCGCAACTGCAATATCTCAACCGACAAGGCATTGGTCGCGCTGGAAGGCGTCGACGATCTCGTGGTGGTGGCGACACAGGATGCCGTGCTGGTCTCCCGCCAGAAGGACGCCAACGGGCTGAAACGTCTGGTCGCGAAGTTGAAGGCCGTGGCGCCGCAGGTCACCGAAGAGCATCTGCGGGTCCATCGGCCATGGGGCGCCTATCAGTCGATCGACAGGGGCGAGCGGCATCAGGTCAAGCATATCACGGTGAAGGCCGGCGAGCGATTGTCGCTGCAAAAACATCATCATCGCTCCGAGCACTGGATCGTGGTCCGGGGCGCCGCCAGGGTGACGATCGATGATCTGATCAAGACCGTTCACGAGAACGAATCGATCTATATTCCGATCGGAGCCATCCACCGGCTGGAAAACCCCGGCAAGATTCCTCTGGAACTGATCGAGGTGCAGACTGGCAGCTATCTCGGCGAGGACGACATCATCCGGATCGAGGATGACTATCAGCGAGGCTGAGCTGCCGCCGCCGGAACGAATCAGCTATCCTGTGGAAACACTATCCAGGCCCGGTTTCAGGGATGCCGTCATGTGTCCTGCAAGTTTCTATCATTGTAATTCTTTGAATCAAAACGTGTTGGGATTGTTATTCCTCTAATCGCCACTTTCGCTATGGCGTGCTAGGGAGAGCGCATGGACGGGCTTCGGGGAGCCCAGAGCATTTTCCGGCTAAGCGAAATCCGGTTAGCCGAGAGAAAATACTCTCAACCAATAACTTGTGCGTATTCTGATTGCTAAAACCGGTATTCATTTTTGCGGAATACGCGCCAGCCGTCGATTTTCGGGGTATCTGATGAGTTCGAAGCCATCTGCATTGAAAACTGCAGGAGCGGAGCGTGTGCTGCGTGTCGGCGTGATCGGCGCCGGTATCATGGGCAGCAATCACGGTCGCGTGCTGGCCGGTCTCGCCGGGGTCAGGTTTGCCGGCATTGTTGACCCCTTGGCCGCGCACCGCACTCGTGCGGCCGAGATGATCGGATGCCGGACATTCGCGACGTTCGAAGAGCTGATGGCGGCCGGTGTCGATGCGGTCACCATCGCGGCGCCGACACACCTCCATTGCGAGCTGGCGCTGGCCTGCATCGAGCGCGGCGTTCACATTCTGGTCGAGAAGCCGATCGCTTCGACGGTGGAGGAAGGCTGCAAGATCGTCACCGCCGCCCAGCGCGCCGGCCTCACTTTGATGGTCGGCCATGTCGAGCGCTTCAATCCGGCGGTCGCAGCCATCAAGCAGGCGATCAAAGGCGAGGATATTCTTTCGATCGCGATCACACGGGTTGGTCCGTTTCCGCCGCGCATGTCGAATGTCGGTGTCGTGATCGACCTTGCCGTGCATGACATCGACCTGATCCGCTGGTTCACCGAATCGGAAATCATCGACGTGCAGCCCCAGCTTTCCAGCGCCGTCGCCGAGCGCGAGGATATCGCACTGCTTCAGTTCCGGACCGCGTCGGGCGTGCTCGCGCATATCAATACGAACTGGCTGACGCCGTTCAAGGCCCGCAGCGTTACGGTCGCCACCCGCGGCAAATACATCATGGGCGATCTGCTGACCCGCCAGGTCACCGAATGCTTCGGTTTCCAGCCTGACGGCAGCTATTCCATGCGTCACCTCCCGGTCGGCCATGACGAACCTTTGCGCGCCGAACTGATCGCGTTCGTCGATGCGGTGCGTTCGGGCAAGGCACCGGCGGTCAGTGGCGGCGAAGGTGTCGCCAGCCTCGAGATCGCGATCAAGTGCCTCGAAGCGCCGTCTTCCGTCGCGCCGCCGGTGCGGCCGGCTCCGCGCCGCGTGGCCGGCTGATCGTCCAGAGGATTGAATGCAGCAGCACATGCCTGCGAAGGCGATTCCGTTCATTGATATCGTCGAACAGCGCCGCCGTCTCGGCAAACGTATCGACGATGCGGTTGCGCGGGTGCTGACGCATTGCCAGTTCATCAATGGTCCCGAAGTCGCTTGCCTGGAAGCCGATCTGGCCGCATTCACCGGCGCCCGGCATGTGGTGGCCTGCGCCAGCGGCACAGACGCGCTGCTGATGGTGCTGATGGCGAAAGACATCGGCCCCGGCGACGCGGTGCTCTGTCCGACATTCACTTTCTGCGCGACTGGCGAAGTCGTGGCGCTGCTCGGCGCCACGCCGGTGTTCGTCGATGTCGACGAGACGACGTTCAATATCGATGTCGCTTCGCTGAAGAGCGGCATCGCGGTCGCGAAAAAGCAGGGCCTCCGGCCCAGGGCCATTATTCCCGTCGATCTGTTCGGTCAGCCCGCCGATCATGATGCGGTCGCAGCCGTGGCGGCGACTGAGGGCATGTTCGTTCTCGATGACGCCGCGCAAGGTTTCGGCGCGACCTATAAGGGGAAACGGCTGGGTACGTTCGGCCTTGCGACCGCGACCAGTTTCTTCCCCGCCAAGCCGCTCGGCTGCTACGGAGACGGCGGCGCGATCTTCACCGACGATGACGAACTGGCGGAGACGTTGCGTAGCGTGCGCGTGCACGGGCAGGGCTCCGATAGGTACGACAATGTGCGGCTGGGTCTGACCGGACGCCTCGATACGATGCAGGCAGCGATCCTGATCGAGAAGCTTAAGGTGTTTCCCGACGAGATCGCAGCGCGGGACGCGGCGGCGCGGCGTTACAACGACGCTCTCGGGGATGTTGCGATCGTGCCCCGCGTGGCGCCGGATTGCATGTCGGTATGGGCGCAGTACACCATCCGGCTGCCGAACGGGGATCGCGGGGCGCTGGCCTCCACTCTGAAAGCGCAGGGGGTTCCGACTGCGATCTATTATCCGAAATCGCTGCACCAGCAGACCGCGTACCGGAGTTTCCCGGTCGCCGCTGAAGGTCTTGCCGTCAGCGAAAGGCTGTCGCGCGAGGTCATCAGCCTGCCGATGCATGCTTACCTCGATGAATTGGCGCAGGAGCGGATTATCGAGGCTGTGCGCGCCGCGCTTGCGAACTGATTTCGCCATTTTGCGCCGGGGGGCGATCCTGTAGAAACGCCGGATGCTTGGACGCATTTTCACCGTCGGCGGATATACGCTGCTCTCGCGGCTGACGGGGTTTGCGCGCGACATCGTGCTCGCTGCGGTTCTCGGCGCCGGGCCGGTCGCTGATGCTTTCTTCGTCGCGTTGCGGCTGCCGAATCATTTCCGTGCGATTTTCGCCGAGGGAGCCTTCAACGCGGCGTTCGTTCCGGCCTATGCGCATGTTCATGGCGAGGGGGGCGATGCGTCGGCCCGACTGTTCGCCGACCGCATCTTCACGCTTCTATTCCTGTCCCAGGTCGTTCTGCTCGTCGCGGCGTGGATTTTCATGCCGCAGGCCATCAGCATCCTGGCGCCGGGTTTCTCCGACGACGTCGAGCAACGACGGCTGGCGATCGAACTGACGCGGATCACCTTTCCCTATCTGCTGCTGATCACGCTGGTGACGCTGTACGGCGGCATGCTGAACGTCATGCATCGCTTTGCGAGCGCGGCGGCGGCCCCGATCTTCCTCAACCTGTCGATGATCATGACGCTGGCGCTCGCCGCCTTTTTCCCGAGCGCCGGCCATGCGGCGGCGTGGGGCGTGCTGATCTCCGGCTTCCTTCAGGTTTTTCTGCTGGCCGGCGATCTCGGCCAGCATGGCGGATTGCCGCGGTTCTCGCCGCTCGAACTGAGCGACGACATCAGATCGTTTTTTCGCGCGCTTGGGCCCGCGACCGTGGGCTCGATGGGCACGCAACTGGCGATGTTCGCCGACACCATCATCGCGACCTTTCTCCCGACCGGGGCGCTGTCGGCGCTGTATTACGCCGATCGGCTCAACCAACTGCCGATTGGAGTGATCGGCATCGCCATCGGCACCGTGCTGCTGCCGGAAATGTCGCGGCGGATCACGGGCGGCGATCATGAGGGTGCGACGGCGTCGCAGCGCCGGGCGTTCGAGTTCACGCTGTTGTTTTCGATGCCGTTCGTCGCGGCGTTCCTCACCGTGCCGGATGTCATCATGCGAGCGATGTTTGCGCGCGGCGCGTTTTCCGCAGCCGATGCCGCTGCCGCGGGAGCGACGCTGTCCGCCTACGCCGTCGGCCTCATCCCTTTCGTGCTGATCCGCAGCGCGGTCGCCACGTTCTACGCGCGCAAGAACACCGCGACGCCCGTGAAAGCCTCGCTCACCGGGATCGGGGTTAATCTCGCGCTCAAGGTCGCCTTGATGGGCTCGCTGGCGCAGGTCGGTCTCGCATTGGCCACCGCCGTCGGCGCCTGGGTCAATCTTCTGCTCGTGATCGGATTTGCGGTGCGGGCAGGATACTTCGAGATTGACCGTTCGTTGCGAGTCTCGCTCGGAAAATTCCTTGTTGCGGGCCTGGTGCTCGCGGCGGCGTTGGGGCTGACCGCGCACGTCGCCTATGCGCAGTTTGCGCAGTGGAGCACGATGCGCGACGAAGCGGCTCTTGGATTACTGATCGTCGTCGGCGCGCTCGTCTATGCGGGCGTGATCCTGCTGCTGTTCGGCCCGCGCTGGCTGAGGTCGCTGGTGCGGGGCTAGCCTCGTGGGGCTGCCCTGCAGTATAACGACCCTGCAACGGCGGAGATCATATGGCTCCCGTGAAATTCGGCATCGGCCAGAGCGTCCGGCGCAAGGAAGACGACGCGCTTATTCGCGGCAAAGGCCGCTATACCGACGACCATGCGCCGCCCGGTGCGTTGCATGCGTTGATGCTGCGCTCGCCGCACGCCCATGCGACCTACAGGATCGATGCGTCGCGCGCCCGTGGCCTGCCGGGCGTTGCCCTGATCCTCACCGCGGCCGACGTCGCAGACCTCGGCGGCTTGCCCTGCCAGTTCAACCTTCCGGACCAGCCCTTCACCGCGCCGCCATATCCGATCCTTCCCCGCGACGAGGTGCGGCACGTCGGCGACGCCGTTGCTTTCGTGGTGGCCGACACCGTCGAGCACGCGCGCGATGCGCTCGAGGCGATCGAGGTGGAGTGGAGGCCGCTCGCCTCGGTGGTGGGTGTCGCCAATGCCGTGAAGAAGGAAGCGCCTCAGGTCTGGCCCGATCACGCGGGCAATCTTCTGTTCGACGTTTCGATCGGTGACAAGAATGCGACTGACGCCGCATTCGCCGGTGCGCATGCGGTGGCGGAAATCTCGATCGTCAATCCGCGCGTCGTCACCAACTACATGGAGACGCGCGCCGCCGTCTGCGAATACGACGCGAGGCGCGATCGCCTGGCGCTGACGGTCGGCAGTCAGGGCAGCCATCGGCTGCGCGAGATTCTTTGCCGCTCCGTGCTGAAGATTCCGACCGAAAAGATGCGCGTGATCTGCCCCGATGTCGGCGGCGGATTCGGCACCAAGCTGTTTCCCTATCGCGAATACGCCCTGATCGCGGTGGCCTCGAAAAAACTTCGCAAGGCGATCAAATGGACGGCCGAGAGATCGGATCATTTCGTTGGTGACTCGCAAGGTCGCGACAATGTCACGACCGCGCGCATGGCGCTTGCGCAAGACGGCAGGTTCCTCGGCATGGATGTCGACCTGATGGGCGACATGGGAGCCTATCTCTCCACCTTCGGTCCCTACATTCCCTATGGCGGAGCGGGGATGCTGCCGGGCCTTTACGATATCCAGGCGTTTCATTGCCGCGTCCGCGCCGTGTTCACCAACACCGTGCCGGTGGATGCCTATCGCGGCGCGGGCCGTCCCGAAGCGGCCTATGTGGTGGAGCGTCTTGTCGATGCCGCGGCGCGCAAGCTCGGCATGACGCCGGACGCCATCCGACGCAGGAATTTCATTTCGCCGAAAGCGATGCCGTACAAGACGGCGACCGGCAAGGTCTATGACTCCGGCGATTTCGCAGCGCATATGAAACGCGCCATGGAGATCGCAAACTGGAAGGAATTTCCGAAGCGGGCGAAGGCTGCGAAAAAGCGGGGTCTGGTTCGCGGCATCGGGCTTGCAACCTATGTCGAGGTTTGCGGCACGATGGGGCGGGAGCGGGCCGACGTGCGGCTCGACGCAGCCGGTGACGTTACCGTGCTGATTGGCACGCAGTCGAGCGGGCAGGGCCATGCCACCGCCTATGCGCAGATCATCGCCGATCAGTTTGGACTGCCGCCGGAACGAATTCATATGATCCAGGGCGACACCGACGTGGTCGTCTCCGGTCTCGGCACCGGCGGATCGAGTTCGATTCCCTCCGGCGGCGTCAGCGTCGAGCGGGCAACCCGCAAGCTCGGCTCCCAGCTCTGCGAGATCGCGTCCGAGGCGCTCGAAACCAGCTCGGCCGATCTCGAAATCAGCGACGGCTCGGTTCGTATCGCGGGCACCGACCGTTCCATTTCCTTCGCCGATCTCGCAAAGCACGCTGCCGATCCCTCGAAGCTGACAGCCAACGAGAGTTTCAGCAGCGCCGACGGCACCTATCCGAACGGCACCCACGTCGTGGAAGTCGAGATCGACCCGGCGACCGGAAAGATCGGGTTGATCAACTATGTCGTCGTCGACGATTTCGGCATGACGTTGAATCCGCTTCTGCTGGCGGGACAGATCCATGGCGGCGCCATGCAGGGCATCGGCCAGGCTCTGATGGAGCAGGCGGTCTACGATGCCGCGGACGGGCAGCTCATCACCGGTACGTTCATGGATTATGCGCTGCCACGCGCGGCCGACGGCGCCTCGATCACGTTTGAGACCCGCAACGTTCCCTGCACCACCAATCCTCTCGGGGTGAAGGGAGCGGGCGAAGCCGGCGCCATCGGCTCCTGCCCGGCGGTGGTCAATGCCATCATCGACGGCCTGTCGCGCGAATATGGAATCGACCACATCGACATGCCGGCCACGCCGGAGCGGGTCTGGACGGCTATCCACACGCGCCAGCGCCAGATTTAGCAACACGACGACGTCCCTGCTTGCGTGGGGACGACCGACATCTGGACGATTTCGACCAGTAGGTCCGTTAAAAAGCGTAGAGCGGCTACTTCGTGACCTGCCCGCGGATTTCGCCGCCCGGATGGGCCGCTGTATGGACGTTGACGTAATATTTGCCGGCCAAAAGGTCGGCGGCTTGCGCGTCGGTCAGCGTGGCGCTGCCTTCGGCGGGGCTGGACGTCGCATTCGGGATTGTAACCGCAATGCCCGCGTTGTGGCCGACGGCTGCCGGACCATGAAAATGGGCGGCCGTCGCCGGGCCGGTCAGACCCGAATAGGTCAGCTTCCAGGTCAGTTTTTTGGTCGCGGGATCGTAATTTGCCTCGACCGTCCCCGTGCCCTTGCTGGTATTGGCCGGTACTTCGGATGCGCCGTTCAGGGTTGCTTTCAGCGTTTCAGCAGACGCCTGGCTCGCCAACCCGACGGCGGCAGCGAAAGCGAGTGTGATGAGAGAAATCTTGGCGGCTTTCATCGGTTTCTCCTGATCATGTTCGGGCAGGCGCGAGCTTTAACCGCGCGTACCACGGTTTGTTCCAGATGCAGGAGCGGCTAGTGTGATGGTTCAGAAGTTTGCTTCATTGCCCAATCGGGTCCGTCAAGCGAACTTCCGAACCTAAACCACACTAGAATCATAAAGTTACTAGTGTCCCTTTGATTCCGAAGTTCGCATCAAAGAGTGCTGCAAGGGTATGCGAACTTCGCAATCGGGACACTAGCTGGTTCCGAACGCCTTGAAAGTGATGATGGTGTGGGTGTCCTGAATGCCCGGAATGACCTGCACCTTCTCATTCACGAAGTGCCCGATATCGGTGTCGTTATCGACGTAGAATTTCGCCAGCAGATCGTAGTCGCCGGCGGTGGAATAGATCTCCGAGGCGATCTCGGCCTCCGCGAGAGCGTTGGCGACGGCATAGGATTGGCCGAGCTTGCACTTGAACTGGACGAAGAAAGGAACCATCGCGTATCTCCGGAAGACGTCAACTTGCAATATAACGCTTTCGGGCCGCGTGAATACCGAGCCAGCCGAAAAATCCAACCGACCGTCGACTGAGAAGAGACATCCGGCGTCCGGCGCGCGCCTATGCCTGCCGTGAATGAATAACTATGCTGTGCAATCCGACGACCCTGGCGCGAGAATACGAATGACAGTTCCGATTGCCTTGACCATCGCCGGATCCGACTCCAGCGGGGGGGCGGGAATCCAGGCCGACCTCAAGACATTCGCGGCGTTCGGAATCTATGGCGCGTCCGTTATCACGGCTCTGACGGCGCAGAACACGCGAGGGGTGTCGGGGATTCATCATGTGCCGGCGGATTTCGTGACCGCGCAGATCGATGCGGTGTTCGGCGATCTCGACGTCGGAGCCGTCAAGATTGGCATGGTCGCGGATACCGCCGTGATCGGCGCCATCGCCGGCGGCCTCTCGCGCTGGTCGCCCGCGCATGTGGTGCTCGATCCGGTGATGGTCGCGACGTCGGGGGCGTGCCTGCTGGAGCGCGATGCGGTGGAGGCGTTACGGAGCAAACTTGTTCCGCGTGCGCAATTGATAACGCCGAACCTGCCGGAAGCCGCGGTGCTGCTTGACGAAGCCGTCGCCGAAAGCGAGAGCGACATCTCGCGGCAGGGGCATCGCCTGCTGGCGCTCGGCTGTGCGGCGGTCCTGATCAAGGGCGGGCACGGCCGTGGCGCGGAGAGCATCGACTATCTCGTCACCCACGACGGGATGCTGGCTCTTGCTGCTCCGCGCATCGCGACGAAAAACACCCATGGCACGGGCTGTTCGCTGTCGTCGGCCATCGCAGCCGGCCTTGCGAAAGGCGACGACACTGAACCCGCCGTGCGCGTCGCGAAGACTTACATCACCGAAGCGATCGCGGCGGCGGACCGGCTCGGCGTCGGTCACGGTCATGGACCGATCCACCATCTCCACAGGCTGGATCACGACTGACGGACGTCGCTATCCGTCAGGAAAAGAATGCGATCTTCTCGGCCTGGGTCATGCGCCGGATCGGCGCCAGCGGATCGGACCGGGTCGTGGCGCGCGGGACAATGCCGCTCTCCAGCAGCGACGCGCCGAGCGAGGGCGACGCGTCAATCTCGGGAATGGCTTCGGACGCCGGGACAGGACTTGCGTCAGAGCCGCCCGCGGCGGGCTCGGGAGCTTGCTGCGTTTCGGCAATCGCCGGATCGCCGATGGCGGCATCCACGGTTTCCGGTTCGTCGAAATCGGGCGCGCCCATTTCAAGAGCGATCATGTCGAGCACGGCATCGTCATGCGCCGTGTCCTGCTCGCTCACGCTAGCGGCCGACAATTGTTCGCTATGGATTTCCGCTCTTGCTGCATCGACCCCCGCTTCGGATGCGGAAGCCGCGGTTTCCGGTTCAACACCGGAGTCCGTCACCGTTTCACAGAAATGGGGAGGAACTCCAGATTCTTGATTCGATACGTTTTCTTCACGTGAACCGGATTCCACGTCGCCCGAATACGCTGCTATGCCGGCATCGGCTGTCGCTTGCTGCGGCAGCGCGACGTCCTCAGGCGGGGCGGGACCTTCGTCAACGGTTGCCGCAGGCGAGGACACAGTTTCCGCGCGGGGAGGTGAGGGCGTCTCACCAGGTGGGTCCGACAATTCGTGGAGCGCCGACTCGATCAACCCGAACACAACTTGCAGCGCCGCGGAATCGTCTCTGGCGGCGAGTTGTTCGTAAACGGCGTTGATCACGCCGGCCTGCGAATCGAGGATGTCGCAAATCCGGCTGTCGCCGCCGATCTCGCGCCACCGCCACGAGATTTCGCGGATGATGCGAACGCCCTTCTCGATCGGGACCAGCGTATCGTCCATGATCCGCTTGTCGAATGACGCGGCTGCGGTGGCTTTCGCTTCGGCGACGCTAGCCTTGATCGCGGCGAGCGCCTTGGGCAGCGCGTCGCTGGTTGATGCCTGCTGCTGGGCGGCGACGGTCTGCTCGATGCGTGCAACGGCATCGAGCACCATGGCGGTATCCGCGTTGCGGTTACGCCTGGCGTATTCGGTCAGAAACCATCGGCCCCGCGACGTTTCCATGAAGGCTTCACGAATGGCGTCGAAGTCCGCAGCGCTGGGCGGTGCAGCGCTTGCGGACATCGGCGACAGGGCAAAAGCTTCATCGGCCATGGCAAACTCGTCGCGCAAATCATTGTGCGCAACTGTAACGATCACCATGATCCGCCGCGAATCGCAATTGAATTGACGCCGTCCGAATCAGAAATCCCCATCCCGTCGCATCCGGAACGGCAAGTGATTCGCTGTGTGGAGGCTTTATGAGCCGGCGGGCGCGCAACCTTCTGGACGCTTGTGCCGGCCGGCGGATCAGCCCCAGAGCGCGGCGTCGGGCGGATAGATGGTGCTGCCCTCGTAGCGGAGACCGCCGCTGCGATCCCTGGCCAGCAACAGCGGACCGTCAAGATCGACGAAACGGGCCTGCTGAGCGAGCAGCATGGCGGGCGCCATCGACAGTGAGGTCGCGACCATGCAGCCGACCATGATCTCGAAACCCAGCGCTTGCGCCGCATCAGCCATGGCGAGGGCCTCGGTCAGACCACCGGTCTTGTCGAGCTTGATGTTGATGGCGTCGTAGCGTTCGCGAAGACCGTCGAGCGAGGCGCGGTCATGGACGCTTTCATCGGCGCAGATGCTGATGACCCTGCGCATTTGCGCCAGCGCCGCGTCTTTGCCTGCGGGAAGCGGTTGCTCGACAAGCGTGACGCCTGCAGCTTCGCAGGCCGCCAGGTTCCGCTCCAGGTTCTCAAGCGTCCATGCCTCGTTGGCGTCGACGATCAGCTCCGATTCCGGCGCATGTTTGCGCACGGCTGCGATGCGTTCGGGATCGCCGTAGCCGCCGAGCTTGATCTTGAGGAGCGGGCGGCGGGCGGCCTTTGCGGTTGCGGCCGCCATGGCCTCAGGCGAGCCGAGCGAGATCGTGTAGGCGGTGGAGCGAGGGGTAGGGGCCGGGCGATCCAGCAGCGTCCAGATCCGCTGGTCGCGGCATTTGGCTTCAAGGTCGCACAGTGCGCAGTCCAGCGCATTGCGGGCCGCGCCTGCCGGCATGAGGGAGGCCAGGGATTGGCGATCCAGACCCGCGGCGACAGGCTCCTGCATTGCGAGAAGGCTGGCAACAACGCCTTCCGGAGTTTCACCATAGCGGGCGTATGGAACGCATTCTCCGCGTCCGGTGTGTCCGTTCCGGCTGATCTCGGCGACGACCACGATGGCTTCGGTCTTTGCCCCGCGGCTGATCGTGAAACGGCCCGCGATCGGCCAGCGCTCGATGCCGCATCGCAATGTGGTTGCGTCGTTCTGCGTCGTTTTCAAATTGGGCAAGTCCGAAATGGGGATTGGCAAGTTCGAAATGAGCAAATCTGAATGAGGCGAGCGCGAAACCAGGCAAGCGCGAAACCAGGCAAGTCCGAATGCATCGCGGCCGGCTGTGATAGAGAGAGATATCGCACCACGAGTCGCTGACGTCATGTTAAAAGGACGTCATGTCAAAAACTTTATTTTGATAGTGGCAGAGATTCGGGCCGGGAGCTGGTTTTGGGTAACAGCCCTACACTGCAGCAGATCGCGCGAGGCGATGGTCTGGCGCTCTGTGCGGCCGGCCCCTGGACGGCGCGCTTCGCGCCTGCTCTGGAGCGGATGGTTGCGGATGCGGAAAAACTGGCCGGCAGCCGGCCCGGTGTCTTCATCGACGTTTCGCAAATCTCGGGACTCGACACGTTTGGCGCATGGCTGATCGAACGCCTGCGCCGCAATCTGACGCAAGGCGGCATCGAGGCAACGATTGCGGGGCTTTCGGTGAATTATTCAAGCCTGGTCGACGAGGTCCGCCGCGTTCCGGCCTCTGCGGCTCTGGCGGCGGCTCGCCAAAGCGCGTTGACCGGCCTGATCGAGGACGTCGGGCGCAACGTCGTCGGGTTCGGAACGACGCTGACCGGCCTCATCGCCATGCTGGGCGCGGTGTTGACGGCCTGGGGCCGGGTCGTGCGTCATCCGCGATCGTTTCGCCTGACCTCGACGGTTCATCATCTCGAACAGGTTTGCTGGCGCGCGGTTCCGATCATTGTCCTCATCACCTTCCTGATTGGCTGCATCATCTCGCAGCAGGGCATTTTTCATTTCCGCAAATTCGGCGCGGACATCTTCGTGGTCGACATGCTTGGCGTCCTGGTGCTGCGCGAGATCGGCGTGCTGCTTGTTGCGATCATGGTGGCCGGCCGCTCCGGCAGCGCCTACACCGCCGAACTCGGCTCCATGAAGATGCGCGAGGAAATCGATGCGCTGCGCACCATGGGCTTCGATCCGATCGAGGTGCTGGTTCTGCCGCGGATGCTTGCGCTGGTGATCGCGCTGCCGATCCTGGCGTTTCTCGGCGCGATCGCCGCGCTCTATGGGGGTGGCCTGGTGGCGTGGCTTTACGGGGGTGTTCAGCCCGAGGCATTTCTCATCAGGTTGCGCGATGCGATCTCGATCGATCACTTCATCGTCGGCATGATCAAGGCGCCGGTGATGGCGGCCGTGATCGGGATCGTCGCCTGTGTCGAGGGGTTCGCCGTGGAAGGCAGCGCTGAATCGCTCGGACGTCGCACCACGTCGTCGGTCGTGAAGGGGATATTCTTTGTCATCGTGATGGATGGCCTGTTTGCGATCTTCTTCGCCACGATCGGGATGTAGGAATGGCTGGTGAGATAGCCGATTCCGTCATCCGCGTCCGCGACGTCTCGGTCCGGTTCGGCACCACGAAGGTCCTTGACGGCTTGAGCCTGGATGTGAAGCGCGGCGAGATCCTCGGCTTCGTCGGCCCATCGGGTGCAGGCAAGTCGGTGCTCACGCGCACGATCATCGGGCTTGTGCCGAAGATCGGCGGTTGCATCGAAGTGTTCGGGGTCGATCTGGAAACCGCTGACGTGACGGCGCGGCGGGCGGTCGAGCGCCGTTGGGGCGTGTTGTTTCAGCAGGGGGCGCTGTTTTCGTCACTGAACGTCCGTCAGAACATCCAGTTTCCGATGCGGGAATATCTCGATGTTTCGCAAGCCCTGCTCGACGAGATCACGATCGCCAAGCTCGGCATGGTGGGACTGGGGCCTGAGGTTGCGGGCCGCTTTCCTTCTGAGTTGTCCGGCGGGATGATCAAGCGGGTGGCGTTGGCGCGCGCGCTGGCGCTCGACCCAGAACTGGTCTTTCTTGACGAGCCGACGTCGGGCCTCGATCCGATCGGGGCGGGGGATTTTGATGATCTGGTGCGGACGCTGCAGCGAACTTTGGGGTTGACGGTTTTCATGGTAACCCATGACCTGGACAGCCTTCATACAGCTTGCGACCGCATTGCCGTTTTAGGGAACGGTAAGATCATTGCGGCAGGATCGATGGCCGATATGCTGGCCTCGCAGCATCCCTGGCTGAAAGCCTATTTTCACGGCAAGCGCGCCCGCGCCGTCGTGGGCTGAGCGGTACCGGAGCGGATTGATGGAAACGCGGGCGAACTTCGTCCTGATCGGGTCGTTCACGCTTGCAGTGATCGCGGCCGCGTTTGGTTTCGTTCTCTGGTTTCAGAGTCTCCACACCACCAAGGCGCGCAGCGCGCTTCGTATCGTGTTCGAGGGCTCGGCTTCGGGCCTGCGCAACGGCGGCAGCGTGAATTTCAACGGCATTCGCGTTGGCGAGGTGGTGTCGGTCAAGCTCGACGACCCTCGCCGCGTCGTTGCGCTTACGATGGTCGAAAACGCTGCTCCGATCCGGAAGGACACCCGGGTCGGGCTCGAATTCCAGGGACTGACCGGCGTTGCTGCGATTTCACTCAGGGGCGGCGAGGTTGCGGCACCGCCCGTGCCACTCGATCAGGATGGCGTTCCGGTCTTGACCGCCGACCCGGCCGGCTTGCAGGACGTGACCGAGTCGATCCGCGCGACCTTGCAAAACGTCAATCGTGTTGTCGCGGAAAACCAGACGGCGATGAAGAACACGTTGCAGAACGTCGAGACCTTCACCGCCTCACTCGCTCACAACGCAGGGAAAATCGGCGACCTGGTGCAAAAAATCAACGACGTCATGAGCAAGGCCGACAGCGTCATGACCAAAACCGATGACCTGATGCTCGGCCTCAACGCCATCGCCGGCGGCAAGGGGGGCGGCGAATTGCTTCCGGCGGTGAAGTCGATTCGCGAGCTTGCCGACGACTTCAACAAGCGATCCGGCGCGCTGATGGCTGACGGCCGCCGCACCCTTGGCGACATCAGCCGCGCCGTCAACAATCTGGATCGCAATCCCACTCGCCTGCTGTTTGGCCCGAATGCCGCCAGCAATGCGGCCAGCGGCAGCCCGCCGGCTTCGTCGTCGGCGGCCCGCCCTCCGAGGCGGCCGTAAGGGCTGCCCAGAGCGTTTTCGAGCGAAGTGGAATCCGGTACGCTCGAAACGCTATAGCGCACGATCCTTGGACCGCCGGCCCGCCGCCGCACCGCTTCGTAACCGTAAAGCGGAGCCGCTATCCGAGCCGTCCCGCCGCATGGGCGAGCAGGGTATAGACCAGCCCGGTCTCCGACATCAGATGGTCGCGTATCAATGCGGGCTCGCGCTCGTCGCGCGCGACCTCGTCCAGAAGGCGCTCGAATTCGGCGATGTAGCGATCCGCCGTGTGCTTGAACGTGCGGTCGGTCCGGTATTTGCGGGCGACCTCGTCAAAGGCCTTTTGGCCTGCGGGCGTATAGAGACGCTTGGTGAAAGCCTTGCGCTCGCCGCGCTGGTAGCGATCCCACATCTCTCCGGCAAGATCGCTATCCATCAGGCGGCCGATATCGAGCGACAACGAGTCCAGCGGGTTCGCCGCCGCTTGTTGCGCAGCGCGTCCGCGCGGGTCGTTGCCGGCGGTATCGGCGCGATTCAGCAGATCGGACAGCCAGTCGTCGTCTCCGTGGCCGGCGTTCGCCGGGCTGGCCGGAAGGGGGTCCGTGCGACGGGGTGACGGAGTACCGAGATCGGGCGGCGGCAGGTTCGACGCGCTGCCGCTGTCACGCGTGCGGGGCGCAGGGCGCGCCGTCGTCGCGCCGCGGCTGCCGGCCGTCGCGGCTACCGGTTCTTCCTCTCGCTGCGAAGCCGATCGCCCGTTGCCGACCACGTCGAACCCGTGACCATGGCGTGCGACGATCCGGTTGAGTTCGGCAAGCGCTTCGATCTGATCGACGATCACCTTGCGAATCTGGGATGTGCTCTCGGCTGCTTCCTTCGGCATCTCAAGCACGCCGCGACGAAGGTCGTTGCGCGTTGCTTCCAGCTCCGTGTGCATCTCCGCGGTCATCTGCTTCATGTCCTGAATCAGGGCCGCGAACTTGTCGGCGGACCGCCGGAACATCGCGTTGGCTTCCTCGGTCGCCCGCTGGCAGATCTCGCTCATGGATTCGGATGTCAGGCGGCGCTCTTCCTCGGCTGTCGCGCGAACGGCCTCAAACTGACGGCTGATCGCAGCCGATCCGACGCCGGAGGTCTCGGCCACCACCCGTGCGATATCGCGTGCGCGCTCTTCGGCGGCGGCAAGCGACTCGTCAAGCAGGCTCGTAAACCGCGTCAGCCGCTGATCGAAATCGGTCGTCCGCGAGTCAATTGTCGCCACGAGCGATTCGAGCACGGATTTGCGTTCTTCGACCGACAATGCGGCGCTTCGGTTGCTCTGCTCGACCCGCGCGGCAGCTTCGACCAGAATGTTTCCGTGGGTCTCGAACTGGCTGGACAGCGAGCCCAGGTCGTCAAGAGCGTGGGAAGCCTTGGCGTTGAACACCGCCAGTTGCTCCTCCAGCGTCTGCGTCGCAAGGCCGTTTTGCGAGGTCACGTCCTTCATGGTCGATACGAAGTCGGCGACGCGCGTGACGAGCGCGCGTTCCAGCGAATTGAGATTTTCGTGCGCGCCGGTAAGGACTTCCTGAAGAAGGATGTTGCCCTCGCGCAGCCGCTCGAACAACGCGACCGTATCGGTGCGCAGTATCTTTCCGGTTTCCTGCATATCGGTGACGGCCGTGATGGATGCCTGCCGCGACTGCTCGATAGCGGAGCGCGACGCCTGCTCGAGATCCTTCATCGACTTGGTGATCGCGCCGGTCGCCAGCTCGCCTGCGTTGGTGATGGTGCGGACGACTTCGGAGCCGTTCGCAATGATCGACTGCGACAATGTCTGGCCCTTGACCTCGATCGACTTGAGAGCGTCGGCGGTGACCCGATCGATATCGGAGTTGAGTTGATCGGCCTTGCCGCCGAGAGCTTCGACCAGCGCTCCCCGCTTGCTGTCGATGATCTCCGAAAGACGATCCGTCTGCTGCTGGACATAGTTGACGATTTCGTCGGTTTTATCCGTGATCGCCGTGCCGAAGCTGCCGCTGGCGGCGAAAATCAGGCGCTCGGCATCGGCCGATACCGACTTGACCTTGTCGCTGACTTCATTCGACGCGGAGACGAGGGAGGTCTGCGCGTTCTGCGCGCTTGCCTGGATGATCTCCGTGGTATTCGCCGCGGCTGCGTGGAGGGTACGTTCGATGTCCAGAGAGATCGCCTTGATCTGGCTGGCGGAATCGGCGGAGCTCGTGGTGAGCGTGCTCTGGGCCTCACGCGCGCTGCCGAGGATCGTGGCGGCGGTGTTGGCGCCCGCCGCCGTCAACGTCCGCTCGACGTCGCCAGCTAGCGACTTGACGTGACTTGCGGCATCGGTGGAGGCGGTGGTGAGCGTGTTCTGGGCCTCGCGCGCGCTGCTCAGGATGGTTGCGGCGGAGTCGGTGCTCGCCGTCGTCAACATCCGCTCGATCTCGCCCGCCAGCGATTTGACCTGGCTTGCGGCATCGGTGGAGGCGGTGGTGAGCGTGCTCTGGGCCTCGCGCGCGCTGTTGAGGATGGCGGCGGCGGAGTCGGCGCTTACCGTCGTCAACGTCTGCTCGACCTCGCTCGCCAGCGACTTGACGTGGCTTGTGGCATCGGCGGAGGCGGCGGAGAGTGTGCTCTGCGCTTCGCGCGCGCTGCCGAGAATGGCGGCGGCCGTGTTGGTACCCACCGCCGTCATGGTCCGCTCGATGTCGCTCGCGAGCGATTTGACATGCGTCGCGGCGTCCGAGGACGCTTCGACCAGCGTGGTCTGCGCCGCGCGTGCGCCGGCGAGAACTGAATCCACGGTGCCGGTGCCGGCGGTGGACAGCATCTGCTCGATCTCCGCCGACAGGGATTTGACCTGGGTCGCTGTCTCGGCGGATGAGTTGATCAGCGTCATCTGCGCGCCGCGGGCGCTGTGGAGGATGGCGTCGGCGGCGGCGGTTCCGGCGGAGGTCAGCGCGCGCTCCACCTCGGTCGAGGTCAATTGCAGTTGGGCGCCCACCTCGGTCGAAACCGAAAGCAGGGACTGCTGGGCGGCGCGCGCGCCGGTCTGAATGGTTTCGCTGGTATTGACCACCAGATTGGTCAGCGAGCGCTCCGCGTCGTCGACATGAGACTTGATGCCATGCGACAGCTCCTCGGCCCGCGTCAGCAGAACCTCGCTGGCCTGCCGTCCGCTCGTCTCAAAGCGACCGGCCACGGCTTCGATCCGCGATCCGAGCAGGTCCTCGAACTGGGCGACGCGTGTTTCGATCGTGGTCGCGACAAAGCCGACACGCTCGTCGAGGCCATGATGGATTTGCTGGAATCTCGCCACGATCGTATCCGCGAGCAATTCGCTGCGATCGTCGATGGTTTTGGTCACTTCCGAGATGCGATCCTCGAGCGCTACGACGGCCTGCGTTGCGCCGTCGTTCAACGATGCTGCGAAGTGGACGAGGCGGCTTTCGATCGAGTCGATCGCGTGGGCGGTGCCATCGGACAGCGAGGAGGTCAGCGTGCCGAGCCGGCTGTCGATCGTTTCCGTGACCGATCTTGCGCGCGAGTCGAGTGTTTGCTCGAGCATCGCCATGCGGCCGCTGACGGATTCGTCGAACGAGCTGATTTTGGCATCGAACGAAGCGTCGAGGCTGGTGACGCGCGACTGGAGCGCGGTTTCGAACTGCGCCAGACGCTGATCCAGCACGGCGCTGATCTCGCCTCCGCTGGACGTCAGGCGCGAATCGAAGGTCTCGACATAGGCCTTCATGCTCCGGGTGATATCCTCGGTGCGCTGGCCCAGCCGATCGACGATCTCGCCGCCGAACGTTTTCACCGTGCGGTCGAATTCCGAGATGTGGCGGGTAATGAGCGCGCCGAGCGTGCCGCTGTCGCGTGCGAACTTCTCCGCGAGTTCAGCGCCCTGGTCTTTCATGAGCTGGTCGAACGCGCTCATCTGGAGGCTGAGCGTATCGTGCGCGGTTTCGGTCTGGGTGGCGACCTTGGCCACCAGCGTATTGACCGTGACGTCGAGGGCTTCGCCCGCCTTGTCGCCGCATGACAGAATCCGCGTCGCCAGCCGATTGCCGGCCTCGTCGATCTTGCCGGCGAGGTCGACGCCGCGTAGCTCAAGCTCCACCAGCAGGGAGTCGCTGGAACTCTTCAGCGAGTCATGAACCTGTTCGGTGCGGTCGGAAATTCCTTCGACAATGGACGCCGACTTTTGCTCGAAGTCGTTTGTGATCCGGTCGACCCGTTCAGTGAGCATCTCCTGGACGCGGTCGGCGAGATCGGAGAACTCGTCGTGGACGTGCCCGGTCTTGAAGTTGAGGCTGCTGGTCAGGCGCTCGCTCGCGTCGAGTACCGCGCGCGCTGTCTCGGCGCTGGCTTCCTCAAGCCGATCGAGCAGGTCGCCGCCGCGTTCGCCGAGGGCGAGGATCATATTGTCGCCGGCATTGCTGAGCGCCGTCGTGATGTGCTCGCCGCGCTCTTCCAGCGCACCGGTAATGCCTTTTGCAACCTCGTCGACGCGTGCGGCGATGGCATCGCTGATCAGTGCGATATCGTGTCGCAGGTCGATCTGGACCCCCGAAATGGCGCTGCGGACCTGCTCGGCCTGGCCGACGAGATTGTCGCGCTGGAGCGCGATATCCTGAAGCAATGCGCGAATCCGCACTTCGTTGTCGGAATAGGCGCGTTCCAGTGCGGCGACCTCGTTGGCGACCAGGGCTTCCAGTTCGCCGGCGCGCGCAATGGCGCGCTCGACGCCGTCGCCCATCGCGGCGACTTCGCGCCGGATCGCCTGTCCAACCGTCACCACCGAGTCGCTGGCGAGGCCCTCCGGCTCGGAGAACCGGATGGCCACCTGCGCCATTGACTGCGCGATCATGCGGAGTTCCTGACCGCGCCAGGCCAGGCTTGCTAAAAAGTAGAACAGCAGCACGGGAGCAAAAAACAGGGCGATCAGGCCGGCGAGGGCGAGCATGCCGCCGCTGCCCTGGCCCATCGCGGCCTGCAGCGAAGGCAGGAAGCTGATGGTCAGAAAGCCGGCGCCGAGAATCCAGATGCCCGCGAAAAGCGAGGCGAGCGTATAGATATTGCGGGCGGGGCGGCCCTGCTGGATCGCCTGGAGAATCTGTCCGATCGTTTCGCGGTCGTCGTTGGCGGGCCGCCGCGTGAAGAGTGGTGCCTCGTCTTCGGCAGCGCCGAATTCAGAGGCGCCGAACGGCGGCCGGTCCGTGGTGGCGCGGGGGTCAAATCCGTCCTCACCGTGGATCGCGGGGGCGAAGGGGCTGAGGTCGGTGCGGGTCTGGTCCGGATTGCCCGCTGACGCCTCACCGACGTTCAGCGCCTCCTGAATGGCAGAAAGAGCGACCTCCGTTGGATCTTTGATCTTCTTGGGATTGTTCGCCATGTCAGTCCACGCCCTCGTGTTTAGCAACCCGCAAGTTCGCGTCGCGCTGCAAGTCCGGTCGCCGACGCCGAGCCCCAAGCCGGTTTTCCGGACGCGGCCGCCGCCATCGCCCGTCTTGTCGGTCACTTCCCTCCAACATCCTATTGGCTTGGCGTCTCGAATGAAATGGGAGTGATTAATACAATTTTAATCATTCTTAATCATCGTTAACGGCGGGCTGCGAACCGCTTCGAACTCCGAAATAATTGATGGCAGGTCGGATTTCGCCGGAGTCTCGCCGACCCCCGCGATCCGTACGCGAAACGTTCCGTTAACCAGTACCGTGATTGGCTGGGCGGCAGGCCGCGCGGCAGCTTATTCTGACAGCGGCCCCGGATTGCAGCAATGCCGTATTTTCTTGAGCAGGTTGCCTGGATGCCGTCGCCGCCACTGGTTCCTGACGATGGCCCGATCGATTTCGACCATCTCCGCCGCATGACGCTTGGCGATAGCGGTCTGGAGCGCGAGGTTTTGGCCATGTTCGCAGGCCAGGCAGCGTCGCTCGCCGCCGCCCTGGCGCAAACCCCGGCGGACTCCGTGGCCCTTGCGCACAAGCTGAAGGGCTCGGCGCGGGCGATCGGCGCGGTTCACGTCGCGGCCGCGGCCGCCGATCTGGAGACTGCTTTGCGCAACGGCGCCGATACGCAGGAGCCACGGGCGGCGCTGGATCATGCCATCAGCCGGGCCCGCGAAGCGATCGACACGATCCTGCGCCGCTCCTGAGGCCGCCGGCGATCCCTGACGAATAGCCTGCCTTTTTGCGCCGAACGCTGGCGCTGGCCGGATCGTTTCGTTATAGGACAGCCGAACCGTTCCTCATGAGATCTACGTTCGGCAGCACTGCACCCATGACCAAGATCAATTTTGTCGACCATTCCGGCGAAACCCGTACCGTTGACGTCGAGAACGGCGCGACCGTCATGGAGGCGGCGATTCGCAATGCCGTTCCGGGCATCGAGGCCGAATGCGGCGGCGCCTGCGCCTGCGCCACCTGTCACGTCTATGTCGACGAGGCCTGGACCGACAAGGTCGGCAAGCCGACGCCGATGGAAGAGGACATGCTCGACTTCGGCTACGATGTGCGGCCGAATTCGCGACTGTCGTGCCAGATCAAGGTGAGCGATGAACTCGATGGCCTCGTGGTCATGACGCCGGAACGGCAGGCCTAGACACCTCTCACCAGCAGACAACCGCCGCCGGCATCGTCTGGCGCGGTCTGAAATATTTGAACGGAAAAGAATTTCGATATGAGCGAAGCGATCAAGACGGATGTGTTGATTATCGGTGCGGGCCCTTGCGGACTGTTCGCGGTGTTCGAACTGGGTCTGCTCGATATGAAAGTGCATCTTGTCGACATCCTGGACAAAATCGGCGGACAGTGCGCCGAGCTTTATCCGGAGAAGCCGATCTACGACATTCCCGGCATTCCGCTGGTGACCGGCCAGGGCCTCACCGAGGCGCTTTTGGAGCAGATCAAGCCGTTCGACCCGACATTCCATCTCAACGAGATGGTGGAAAGCATCGAGAAGATCGGCGACCCGGGATTCCGCGTCACCACCGACGCCGGCAAGGTATTCGAGTGCAAGGTCGTCGTAGTCTCGGCAGGCGGCGGCTCGTTCCAGCCGAAGCGCCCGCCGGTGCCCGGCATCGAGGCTTATGAAAACACCTCGGTGTTCTACGCCGTGCGCAAGATGGAGCAGTTTCGCGACCGGGATATCCTGATCGTCGGCGGCGGCGATTCCGCGCTCGACTGGACGCTCAACCTGCATCCGCTCGCGAAGCGCATCACGCTTTTGCACCGCCGTGACGATTTTCGCGCCGCGCCCCATAGCGTCGAGCAGATGCGCAAGCTGGTCGCCGACGGCAAGATGGATCTGAAGATCGGTCAGGTCACCGCGCTGGAGGGCGCGGACGGACAACTCTCCGCCGCGCAGGTGAAGGGCAGCGACAACGCGATGTCGACGATCAGTTGCGATACCATGCTGCCGTTCTTCGGGCTGACGATGAAGCTCGGGCCCGTCGCGAACTGGGGGCTTCAGCTTGAGAACAACCTGGTCCCGGTGGAGACGGCGTCGTTCGAGACCAACGTGCCGGGTATTTTCGCGATCGGCGACATCAACACCTATCCCGGCAAGCTGAAACTGATCCTCTCCGGCTTCCATGAGGGCGCGCTGATGGCGCAGAAGGCGCATCGCTACGTCTATCCGGATAAGCGACTGGTGTTCCAGTACACCACCTCGTCATCGAGCCTGCAGAAGAAGCTCGGGGTGAATTGAGGCCCCTGCAGCGTTTTCGAGCGAAGTGGATACCGGTTCGCGTGAGGAAAACGCGTCAAATCAAAAACATAGAGCTCCGCTTCTGATTCTGTCAGAAGCAGAAAGACTCTCGGGAATTCCTGAATGCTCAGATGACCGCTATTGCTGCGGCTGTATCGGGGCAGGCGGGGCCGGAGCCATCAGTGCAGGAGGCAGCGCGAGCGGCGGCAGCGGCTCGCCTGTCACGGTGCTCCCGTCGGCTGCATTGAGATGCAGTTCGGCCTCCACTGCCGGCATTGCCGCGTCAGCCATCGCGGCATGACCCTCGGCGGTCGGGTGGATCGCGCCGCCATACACCGCGGAGAGCAGGCCCCATGTCGCGTCGTGGATGTCGGAGGGTTGCATCGATGCGGGCAGCGCCTGCGGATACGTCATCGCCGTGAAGTAGCTGTCGTTGGCGTCGCGGATCCAGCGTGCGCGCGGCAGATAGGCGCGGAAGTCGCTCGCCGGCTGCCCGCAGGTCATGGGCTGCTGCGGCGCCGCTACGATGTCGCTGACGAAGCTGTCGCCCCTGGCCGAGAAACAGGCGCGGTCGAATTCGGGATCGTTGGCGGAGCGCGCGCAAAACCCGTGATCGGCGAAGTCAGCCTGATGCGCTGCGACGAACGTCATGCGGTCGCTGTCGGGATCGCGGCAGATTACGCCGGACTGGCAGAGCGCGATCGCCTTCAGCCGCGGCAGGAATTCGTTTTGGACGTAGCCTGTGACCTCGGCAAGCCGCCGCGGGTCGGCGTTGAACGAGGGATGCACGTCGAAGCCGGCCTTGCCGCCGGAGCAGGGCGCGCCGCCGTTGGCCAGCGCCGGGTTGGCGTAGGAGACGAACACCACGCGCGACAGGTCGTTGCCCACCAGAGGCTTCAACGCGGCGCGGAGCTTGCCGAAGGATTGCGGCAGGTCGCGCACCAGGCCAGATCGTGAATCGTCGACCGACTCGATCAGGCCGCCGCGCTTGAACAGCGCGCGCTCGGTCGGCGCGTCGACGATGACGTCGGAGACGAGGCCGGAGAAATTGATGTCGTTGGCGCCGATGGTGAGCAGCACGAGATCGAGCTTGCGGTCCGGCTGGCGACGCTTCGCGGCCGCAAGCGCGTCGCGCAGTTCGGCGACCTGGCCGTTGACGGTGCCCTGACACTTCGCCGAGGACAGGCATTCGCGTGCGCGCTGCGAGCCGAGCAGGCCGTCGGGAATACTGGCGCCGGTGCAGGCGAGCGGCAGGTAGGTCACGGCAATGTGCGGATACCGCACCGCCAGCGCAAGCGCGGTGCGGGTCTGGTAGCTGTAGAGCGAGCGATGGCAGGCCGCGTTCAGCCACAGCGCGCCATAGTGCTGCCAGGTCTGGAGCGGGCCGGCGGTACCGCAGGCGCGCCCGCCCTTGTATCCGGCGCGGCTCGGCCGGTAATACTCGTCCGCCGCGCCGCCGAGATAGGAACGGAAGCAGAAGCCCTCGTCCGACAGCGCGATGGCGCGGTCCGGATTGCCTTCGCCCGAGGCGATGGAATCGCCAAGACCGGCGATGAGGATGTCGCGCACCTTGATCTGGGTCATCAGGCGCTGCGGTGCGTCGCTCCCGCTCGTCACATCGACGGTGGCATTAGTGGCGCGGCCATAGCGAGCGCGGAAGTCGATTGGCTCGGCGCAGTCCTGCGTCGTGGTGCGCGGGCCGTCGCCGTCGTCGAACGACCAGGCGCACACCGCGCCGACCGGAATCGCGCCGGTCAGGCGCACGGTGACCGGATGCTCCGTCGGCGTGAGGTAGCTTTCCTTGATCTTGTCTCGGGTGCAGGGTTCGCTGATATGGCCGCCGAGATCGATGCAAAGCCGGTTCACGGCGTTGCGGGCCCAGCCGCGGCCGTCGCTTTGCAATTCCAGCGCCTGCTCGGCTGCGAGGATGCTCTGATTGCGTTCGGCGGCGACGTGGATCTGAAAGTCGCGCTCCTCGCGGAACAGCCGGAAACGGTTACGGACCTCCCACGAAATCTCCATTCCGCCGGCAGGCTGGCTCTGGGCCGATGCGGCGGGACGGTATGGATCGGGCTCATCGGGCGCGGGCTGTGCGACCGCCTGTTGCACGGCGAGCATGCCGAGCAAAATCAAAGCGATCCGGGCGAAGGAGGACGTGCGGGTCATGAGCAGTTTTGACGCGATAGTTTTGGCGGAAATAAGAGGCTCGGCGTGGATCGCGGAGTTCGTGCCTCGTCAATGTTGCCGGATAGGCGGCGCGATGCGGTGGCTGGCCCCGGGGGCGGATCCGCGACGCCGGACATCCCTGTCGTGATTCCCCGCGTCCGGCAACCTTACCTTCTTGGTCTGGTCCGGGTCGCCGCGAGAGCGGCGTTGCTCCTGCCTTCCCTGAATGCCTCGAACTGGGCCTCATTGCCGAAGAATGCGTTGAGGTCGACCGGCTTCTTGGTGCCCGGGAATTGCGCCCTGTCGGTGAACTGCCAGAGCGTCCACGGATTGCTGCTTCTGGAGGGAACGGCCTTGTTGGCCACGTCCGCCGAATACGATGCGATCCACAGCGAATAGCGATCGAACGAGGCGTCGAACAACCCGCGGATCGCCTGGGGCGCGGCGTAAAAGATCGGGAGCTTGCCGGTGTAGCGCTGGATCTCGTCGGCGAGATCGTGCAGCCGGGCGCGAATGTCGCCGGGGGCGTTGCACGTTTCCTCGCTCTTGAGAGCGGGCCTGCCGACCCATTCGACATCGATCGCGACGGGAAGTGCGGCGGGATCGGCCGGAATTACCTCTTTCAGGTTGGCCATCTGATCCGCAACCGGCTGGCAAAAGCTGAAGACGTGATACGCACCGGTGAGCAGGCCGGCTTTGGCCGCCTGTTCGCGATAGGACCGGAAGGCCGGATCGACCAGCCCGGCGCCCTGCGTGGCGTGGAGATAGACGAAGCGGATATCGTTATCGCGCAGCTTCCTGAAGTCGACCTTGCCGTTGTCTTGGCTCAGGTCCACGCCGCGGATTCGGTAGGTTTCGGGGACGTTGAAGATCACGATCGCGGGCTTGCCCTTGATCGAACTGCCGGTGTTGCCGTCGATCGACGCCGGTTTGACGATGGCGCTTCTGACAAGCTCCGATCGGGTTTTTTCGATCGCGGCCATCGACCTCGAGTCGAGGTCGGACTTGAGGTATTTTCCGAAAGCGCCGCCGGCGCTGTTGCCATTGGCGCGCCCGCGGTAGCCGCTCCGGAAACCGCCATGCGCGGTGTCGAGTTGATTGGCCACGCGGGCGATGGTCGGCGCCTGATTGATCAGAAAAAAGAACGCGCCCTCGAAATTCTTGTTTGGAGCCATTTCGGCGATGCGAAGCCGCGGATAGGGTTGGCCTTGCAGTTTCTCCAGCGCGTCGTTGATGGCGTTCACGACGTCTCCAAGCCGGACGATCGCATTGTTGAGAACCACGGTGTCGGCCGTTGTGTCGAAGCTGAAGGTGTATTCGGGCTGCTTCGACTGGCGCACCGCGCTGATGATCGAATCGAAAAAGAACGTGGCGCGCCCGTCCGGGTATGAAATGGCGAGTTCATCCTTGCGCGCCGCCGCGACCACGTGCGCGCCTGGCCTCAGCGAATAGGTGGTGTCGTAGTTGCTGCTGCGATAGGGAAACAATACGCCGCCGGAATAGCACGATCCCAGCAGGGCCAGCGACTGCAGCGAAAATGTCGCGATGGTCTTGAGTTTCAGCGCCAGTTCGTCCAGCGGGAAGCTGTGGTCCGGGTTTGAGTCCTGCGCGCCGATAATGGACGACAGGGCGAGCCCGCCTGGAAGGCTGGGGTCGGACGGCGGCGCGCCGTGCCCGTCATACGCAAACAGGAAACGCGCACGCCCCTGATTGGCCCGGATCTGCTTGATCAGATAGAGGTCGAAAACATCACGGATTGTCTCCGGCGTGACCTGGTCGTCCTTGAGAACGATGATCTCGTCGAACTGCTGCTCTTTCAGAAAGGAAATGATATTCGGCAGGTCGTTGCGGACGCCGGTGAGGTTCCTGTCCTTCGGGTCGATCAGATTGTCGTATTTCGATATGCTGATCACGAAAGCAAAGCTTCGTATATCCGGATCGCCCGGAGCGGCGTCGCCAAACCGCGAGCTGATGCGCGGATCGACGGCCCGCTGCCCGCGCGGAACGTATTCGACGAAGTAATCGCACCATTCGGACTTCGGAGGCGAGGCGCCGCTGGCGCAGGGCGCGGCCATGCTCGCATCGGCATGGACCAGCGCCGCCGCCATTGCCAATGAGGCGATCGCCGTCGCGCTCGGTCTCCTCCGGCGCCGCAACCATGTCTTCAGCCCGCGCAACGTCACACCCCGTTGTCTTTCCGGCCGTTATGAAATGCCGAAAGCCGCGCGAAATTCCTGGTCTGTGCCGTAGAAGATGCTGGCGTCGAGACCGCTGTTGTACCCGGCAGCCAGCAATGCGCGGTCGCTGAACTGCCAGATCAGGGGTTTCACGCCGGCAGGGACCGCGGGTTTTTCGCTGAGCTTGCGGCTGTTGTTATAGTCCGCGATCCAGATCGGGTAGCCGGCGAATTTTGAAAACTCCGACAGCGGGATCGTGGTGTCGCCGAACCACGCCTTGGCGGTATAGATGATTGGCGTCCGCCCCGTGCTTTGCTTGAGACGTTGGAGACAGCCGAGCGTCATGTCGAGAATGTATTGCTTGCCGCGCCCCCGCCATTTGTCGGGGTTGCCGGCAACGACGTCCCACTCGAGATCAAGCACCGGCGGCAGATCGCCCGGCCGGATGTCGCCGTGCAGACGTAGATAGGCGAGGAATCGATCGGCCTGATCCTTCCCCGGACTGTCGGACGACAGGAAATGATAGGCGCCGCGCGGAACGCGGTCGCCGGTCGGAAGCGCGCCGAGCGTTTTCCAGAAGTCGCCGAATTTGCTGTCCTTGAAGCCCACGCCCTGGGTTGCCTTGCAGTAGACGAATCCGACGCGTTGCGATTTGAGCAGCGAAAAATCCATTCCGGTCCGCAGATGATGGCTGATATCGATGCCGAAGATCGAGTTCACTCTCGGCTTGTTTTCAATCCGGTCGAATTTCGCGTCGTCGGGGAAATTGAACGTCGGGGGAATGGCCAGCGTGACGGGCCCCCCGGTCTGCTCTTCGCGCAGTCCGAACGGAATGACCTCCTTCGCAAAGAGGTCGGCGCGCGATGCGTCGTCCGTGAGAGATTGCCAGCTTGCTTCGCCGTCGTCGGCTCGCGCGCGCGTTGTTCGTGTCATGAAAGGAAGAGCGAGGGGAGCCATCAAACCCAATCGGATGAACGCTGATCGCGTCAACATGCTCATTCGAAATTCTCCGAAAAAGACAACAGTCCGAAACGCTCGAGCACCTTACCCGACTTAAGGTGCCCGGCAAGAGATATCGCATTCTTCCGAACGGAGAGTCGGGCGGCGCGCTCCAGTCGGCAAGAATCTTATGGGCATGGATAAAGATCGGTGACCGGCTACGCGTTCGCGCGCGCTCAGTCCTGCGAGACCCGTGACTTGACCGCGTTCGGTTGCTGCGGGGCCGCGTCATCGACGACGCCGTGACCGGGACAGGCATCGGCGCTGTGTTTATCGGCGCCGTGGTCATCGCCGCCATTGGCGTGGGTCAAGCGGCGCTGTTGCCAGGGCTGCACGACGTTGAGCCAGAGCTCGCGTGCGCCCATGATGGCGATGGCGAGGGCGAAGGGAATCATGAAGTAGAGCATGCGGTAAACCAGGAGCGTCGCCAGCAACTCCTCCTTGCCGAACTGCGGCAAGGCGACCAGCATCGCTGCATCGAACACGCCGAGACTTCCGGGGGCGTGGCTGGCAAAGCCGAGCAGGGTTGCCAGAATGAAGACGACCGCCACCGACACGAAGTCGATCGGCGGCTGCGCGGGCATCAGCAGGTACATCGCCGAAGCGCAAAAACCCAGATCGACGACGCCGATCAGGATCTGCACCAGCGTCAGCGGCGCCGAAGGCATCACGACTTTCCAGCCGTTCTGCCCGAGTTCGCGGCGGTTGCGGCCGGTGGCGATCCAGACGAGATAGATCGCGATGCCGGCGAGGCAGCCGAGCGCGATCAGGCGATTGACGGATGGCGGCAGCAGGTCCATCGCGCTTGCGGCGGAGGGGTGCCAGGCCATGCCGATGCCGAGCACGAACAGGTTGCCGAGCCAGAACGTCAACCCGGAGATGAAGCAAACCTTGGCGACATCGAGCGCGCTGAGTCCGTAATCCGAATAGATGCGGAAGCGGATCGCGCCGCCGGTAAAGACAGTGGCGCCGATGTTGTGGCCGATCGTGTAGCTCGTGAAGGCCGAGAGCGCGGCGACGCGGTAGGGGATGTGATCCTTGCCGATCGTCCGTAACGCGAAAAAATCATAGAATGTCAGCGTACAGAACGCGCCGACCACGCAAAGCGCGGCCAGGGTGATCTCGTGCGGTGACTTCTTGGTCAGGGCGGTAAGGATGGCGCCGGTGTCGACGCCTTTGAGAGTGCGGACGAGAGTCGTGATCGCGAATGCGATAATGACGATGCTCGCAACAATACCAAGCCGCTTCCAGCCGATCCGTTCCTTGAAGCCGCGTTGAAGCGCGCTCAGCAGCCGATGCATTCGTCCTCCCGGCAGGCCGGCAATATGTTGGGAGCCGATTGGAGAGAAAGAGGGCAAGCGGCTGTTCGGTCACTCATACGCGAAAAATCCACAAGATAAAACGGTGTGCTGGCTCGACGAGGCCTCTTCACGGTCCGAATGCGGCCATGTGTCGGCATCGATCGAAAAAATCATCACGACATGCACCTGCTGCTGCGGTCCGCGCAACAATCATCGCATGCATATAGGCATAAAATTTCTCCGGTTCCATGGACTATTTGAGCGTCGTTCCATGGGGGATATACAAAGCCGGCCGGATTGGTGCGTCGGTCGCATGGCGTCAGCTTGTTGCGCCTGGAAACAATCCGTGTAGATTCTGCGTGACAGGTCCGCTGCCGGGGTCAGCGACAAGCCGCGCGCGTCGTCAGCTCTTGCGGAGGGCGAAATACGCGCCGCAGAAAGCCATCGCCGTGCCGAGGCCGAGCACGGTGAGTCCTGCAATGAGGCTTGCGAGCGTCGGTACTGCGCCCGGCGCAGAGGCGGCCTGTCCCGCACCCGCCAGAAACAGCACGGCGATGGCGATCAGGAACTGTCGCAGCCGTTGCTGAATGCGGCCGGACGGCGCACTGTGCATCAGTGTCGCGACAAAATAGCTGCCGGAGAAGCCGGCCGTTGCCACCAGCCACCATGCGATCGCAGCGCCCGCCGGTATGAACTCTCTCGAATTTGCATCAGTGCGCCAGAGGCCGCCGAGGTCGAGGCCGATTTGTGCGCCCAGCATATGCACGGCAAGCGCGAGCAAGATGCCCGACACCATCGCGCTGCCGAGAATCAGGTGACGCGGAAAATAAGCCGTTTCAGCCATCGGAGGATTTGTAGAATAGAATGCGCATTGCGAGCAAGAAATTGTGAGCAAGAAATTGTGCGCAAAGAATTTTGCGCAGGACATTGAACGCAGGACCTTGAACGAAGGATCCCGATCGTGCCGCCGCCCGAAACGTCGTCGCCAGCTCTTGGTTACGCCTACCGGGCGTCGCTGATCGGATCGGCGCATCGGTTTGCGCTGGAGGATAACGAGATATCCTGGCAGGCCGGCCGCAGGTCGGGGACATGGCGTTATACGGACATCGCCGTTGTGCGGATGTCGTACCGGCCGATGTCGATGCAGTCGCGACGGTTCCGCACTGACATGCAGCATCGCGGCGGTGGCTGCATCACTGTGATGTCCACCACCTGGCAGACGCTGGCGCTGATGGCCGCGCAGGACGACGGTTATCGCGCCTTCATCGTCGAACTGCACCGGCGGCTCGCCGAACACGGCGGGCGAGCTTCACTCGTGGCCGGTCTCAATCCCGTCCTTTATTTTGCCGGCGCGGGCGCGCTGGCGTTACTGGCGGCGGCGATGGCCGCATTGCTGGTGCGGGCGCTGGTCACGGGTGAATGGGCGGGCGCGCTGTTTATTGTCGGGCTGTCGGCGTTGTTCGGCTGGCAGATCGGCGGCTTCATGCGTCGCAACAGGCCGCGCGCCTACACCTTCGATGCGCTGCCGCAGGATTTGCTGCCATGAGCGCCGGCGCTAAGCCTCCTTCAGAAGTTTCGGGCTGATGAACTGCGCGAGCCGTCCGCCTCCAAATGCAACATCGTCCCACCTCTCGATGGCGAAGTCGATCACCACCAGTCCCGAGGTCGGCAGGTTGCGGGCCAGCGCCGCGCGCCCGGCCGCGTCGCCGCCGCCGGTCAGGCCGAGCGCGAGTTCATGCAGGCCGGGATTGTGTCCGACGATCATCAGGCGTCTGGAGTTTCGTGCGGCGGCCGAACGAATGAGCGCCAACAGTTGCGTCGGCGCGGCGCCGTACAGGTCCGGCAGACGCGCGGCAAGCTCCTGAGACACCTCGTCCGAGATCTGTTGCTGGACGATATCCCAGGTCGCGCACGCCCGCACTGCGGTTGAAATGAAAACCAGATCGGGAAGGAGAGATCGTTGACCGGCAAGCCAGGCCCCGAGTTCGGCGGCGTCCTTGAGGCCGCGCGGGCTGAGCCGACGGTCTCGGTCGCTGCCGCTGGGTGCGTCGCTTTCGGTTTTGGCGTGACGAAGCAGCAACAGGCGGCGCATGATGTGGCCTCGATTCGGCGTTTGCGGGAAGTTCCTTCCCGCGTCATTTTCGAGCCGTCGCCAACGGGTTCGCGCCAAGTGCGGCCCGATGGCTCCGCGACCAACCCGGAAAGCCAGTCTTCATAGCCTTCGTGTTACCGGTTTCCCGACAGCCGCTGGCGCGGCTGCGGGCATGACGGCAAAAGCTTTTTCAACATCCTATACATCGACGGGGAACGCTGGATAGGGGTACTGGTCCTGCGGCTTAATCCACAACCTTGCGCGCGACAAGGTGACGGGGGTAGTGGAGGGGGGCCCGCTTCGCCGTAAGCACGGACGCGAATGTCAAATCCAGAACTCCACAGGGAAATGCGATGACTTCGGGGAGCGGAGGTGCGGCCGATGGTCCCGACGCGGCTTCCACCGTCGCTGCGCCGCACCGTGTCGGCCTGACCGTCGATCTCGACGTCGAGGTCTGTGTCGTGGGGGCAGGTCTCGCCGGACTTACCGTGGCGCTGGAGGCGGCGCGGGCGGGCGCGGACGTCATCGTCCTCGAGGGACGCCATGTCGGATGGAGCGCGTCCGGCCACCATCTCGGCACGGTGATGCCGGGCTTTGCGCTTCCGCTTTCCGATCTGATCGCGCGTGTGGGTTTCGATGACGCCTGCGAACTCTGGTCGCTCTCGCGAGCGGGCTCCGACTACGTTCGCGCCCATGCCGCCGAACACGTCATTCCCGGGCTCGGCTTGAGCGAAGGCGCGCTCGAAGTCTCCAATGTCGATACGGGTGAACGGCTGATCAGCCGCCTGCAAATGCTGGCTGAGGATTTCGCGACCGAGGTGGAGGGATGGCAGGTCGATCGCGTCCGCGACACCTTGCGCACGGGCCGGTATTTTCATGCGATCCATTATCCGCGAGCCTTCCAGATCGACGGGCGCAGGTACGTTCACGGACTGGCCGACCTCGCGCGCAACGCCGGCGCGCGCATCTTCGAGGACACGCCAGTGGTCAGCATCGATCCGTTCGGGATTCGGAAGCGCATCGTCACGCCGAGGGCGCGTCTGCGGGCATCCCACCTCGTGCTTGCCGGCAATATCCATCTTGGAGATGCGTTGCGGCGATTATCCGATACGCTGGTGCCGGTCTGGCGCCATGCCGCCGTCACCGCGCCGCTGGGCGCGGGGCTGGCCGAGGCTGTGACGTTTCAGGGCTCCGTCATCGATACCGACGGCATCGATCATTTCCGGATCGTCGGCGGCGACAGGCTGATGTGGGCCAGCCCGGAAACCACCTGGGACGCGCAATCCGAGCGCCAGACCGGGGCGATCCGCCGGCGCATCCGCACGATCTTTCCGCAGCTCGGAGAGGTCGAGATCGCGAAGGTCTTCTCCGGCGCCATCGGACAGACCGTGCATGGCATGCCGCAGATCGGCCGGCTGTTGCCCGGATTGTGGGTCGCGAGTGGTTTCGGCCGGCAGGGATTGAATACGTCCGCCATGGCCGGGCAACTGGTCGCCGGCGGCATGCTGGAAGGCGACGACCGCTGGCGGCTGTTCTCGCCGTTCGAACTGGTATGGGCCGGCGGAAACATCGGACGCGCCGCCGGCTATGCCATCGGCCTGGCGGAGCGGGCGCGTTCCACTGCTGCCGGCGGGCTTGCGCGCTATCGCGAACGCTCGCGCATCAGGGCGCGGGCACGCGAGATCAAACTCGCCGAGGCCAGTCGCCAGGGGGGAACGCGGCCGCCGCGACCGTCGATGCATCGGGTGCCGCCAAATGAGAGCGGTACTTGATCTCTGCACGCAGACGGGAGCTGGCGTTTTCGAGCGAAGCGGATACCGGTCGCGTGGATTACATCCAAAGCGGGAATGCTCTGGAATCGTTCAAGGCCGGGAGTCGTCGATCTTCTTCACCTCTCCCCATCGGGAGAGGTCGGACGTCGTGGGGTGAGGGAACAAACTCCGGAGGTCTTGCCTCGCAGGAAAGTGAGAAAATGCCAGGCGCGTTCGTATGGCTTCGCGGCGGGCGAGCCCATATTGATGCAGTTGAACCGGTTCCCGATAGCCAGGGAGACAGCCATGATCGACCGCCGTGTCCTGCTCGCATCCGCCGCCGCTCTCGCCGGCCTGTTCGGCTTGCGCTGGCTGCGCGGGGAGCCGGCCCGGGCCGACACAAAAACCGCCCAGACCTTCGAGATCGAAAAGACCGACGCCCAATGGCGGGCGCAGCTCACGCCACAGCAGTACCACATCCTGCGTGAGCACGGCACTGAGCCGCCTTTCACCAGCCCGCTGCTCAAGGAGCATCGCAAGGGCACATTCGCCTGCGCCGGCTGCGATCTGCCACTCTATTCGTCCGAGACGAAATTCGAGAGCGGCACCGGCTGGCCGAGCTTCTGGAAGCCGCTTCCCAATGCGGTCGGCGAATCCACCGACAGCACGTTCGGCATGGCCCGCACCGAAATCCATTGTCGTCGTTGCGGTGGCCATCTCGGCCATGTTTTCGACGATGGTCCGAAGCCGACCGGTTTGCGCTACTGCATGGACGGATTGGCGCTTGTCTTCCATCCGGCGGCACCGTCGGCGACGTAGCGTCGGCATTTGCCGTGTCCCGGACGCGGTGCAGCGGGCGAGCGATGCGTCGCAGAGCCGGGGCCGTCACGGCAGGCGGCGCTTGAGACGATCCGGTCGTGACGGTCCCGCTTATGTGAGGCGTCATGAAGAATGCCGCCTTGCGCCCTGAAAACGGGCGCCGGCGATCCTGCTTCCGTCACCTCCTCGGAAGCAATCCGCCCGGCAAGAGTTGCCTCGTCGGGCAAGAATGCTCCGGCTCCGGAGTCGGGACCTTCATCTCACCGCGCTGAAACAACTCACTTTTTACAGTTGGCACGGAGCTTGCGACGTGGTTCCCGGCCGCGGTCGTGGTCTGGCTGATTGCCGGCGGGCCGTCCGGATCGAGTTGGGAGACGAGTCATGGGTATTTTCGACGCACTGAATACTTCGGTCGGAGGATTGCAGGCGCAGTCCTTTGCCCTGCAAAACATTTCCGGCAACATCGCCAATGCCCAGACCACCGGCTACAAGGGCATCGCCACTGCTTTCAGCGATCTGATCCCCGACTCCACGACCCCCAATCGCCAGGCTGCCGGAGGCGTGACCGCCTATTCGGTCGCGACCATCAGCAGCCAGGGCGCGGTGTCGGCCTCGACGGTCGGCACTTACATGGCGATCACCGGCGACGGCTTCTTCAATGTCCAGTCGCCGGCCGGCATGGTCGACAACCAGCCGGTATTTTCCGGCGTCACCTATTACACGCGGCGCGGCGATTTCCAGGTCAACGCCAACGGCAACCTTGTCAACAGCGCCGGCTATTACCTGATGGGCGTGCCGGTCGATCCCAAGACCGGCAACCCGCTCGGCAATGTGCCGCAGGTGTTGCAGTTCCAGAACAACTTCATTCCGGCGCAGGCCACGACCACCGTTCAATACGCCGCCAATCTTCCCTCCGTGCCGAAAACGCCGTCGAGCCCGACAGCGACCGCCGGGACCATCACCGCCGCCGGCGGGTTGAACCCCTCCGACTTCACCAGCGGCTTCAATCCGCGGGTCGTCGGCACGCCGGCGCCGGCCTATGTCGACACCCCTACCACCGGTTCGGCGGCAACCAACCAGCAGACGCCGCAGGTCGCGATCACCAGTGCGACGCTGTTGTCGGGCACCGCGCCGAGCGACTCGCTGCCTACCGGTTTCGCGGTCGGCGACACCATCACCGTGAACGGCACTACCATCACCTTCACCGACGCCAGCACCGCCTTGCCGCCTGGCGCGCAGGATGCGACCCACGTTCGTATCGACGATACCGTCGGTGACCTGCTTGGCAAGATCGGCACGATCACGGGCCAGGCGCCGACCATCGACGCCAGCACCGGCGCGATCACGCTGCACACCGGCACGGCGCAGGATCTGGCGGTGACGAGTTCCTCCGCCGGTTGGACCGCGATGGGCTTCGGCGCGACCACGAATATCGCGCGCGGCGGCGGCGGCACGCCGGGCGCCGGCGTGGTCATCGCCAACGACCAGACAATTTTCCAGCAGCAATCGATCAGCGGCGGCGCGGTCACCGTCTACGACGCGACCGGCACTGCGGTAAACCTGCAACTGCGTTGGGCCAAGACCGACAGCGCCTCGCTGGGCGCCGGCCACACCGATACCTGGAACCTGTTCTATCAGGCCGATCCCAATGCCACCGGCACGCAGGCGGCGTGGATCAACGTCGGCACCAACTTCACCTTCGGCACCAACGGCCAGCTTTCGAGCCCGGTCGGATCGTCCGTCACCATTCCGAGCGTCACCGTCGGCACCCAGTCGCTCGGCAACCTCACGCTGAATCTCGGTAGCGGCGGCCTGACCCAATATGCCAGCACCGCCGGCAACGCCACCATCAACACCATCAACCAGAACGGCTACGCCGCCGGCCAGTTGCAGTCGGTCGCCGTCAACAATGACGGCATCGTGGTCGGCACCTTCTCGAACGGGCAGAACCTTTCGCTGGCGCAGGTGTCGCTGTCGCACTTCAACGGCACCAACTACCTCAAGGCGCTGGACGGCGGCGCTTACGCCGTGACCGACGAGTCCGGACCCGCGATCGCCGGCGCGGCGGGACACATCAGCGGATCGTCGCTCGAAGGTTCCAACACCGACATCGCCGACGAGTTCACCAAGCTGATCGTGACCCAGCAGGCTTACTCGGCGAACACCAAGGTCATCACCACTGCGAACAGCATGGTTCAGGATCTTCTGAACGTCCTGCGATAAAGCATTATTAAAACGGATTGATCCGGTTTTGAAGCGGGCAAAAAGATGAGTTTGAGTTCGGCCCTCTCCATCGCGATGTCAGGCCTGCGCGCCAATCAGGCGGCGCTGTCAATCGTCTCCGGCAACGTCGCCAATGCCAATACGCCCGGCTACGTCGCGCAGACCCTTATCCAGCACCAGACGGCGACCGGCGACACCGGCTCCGGCGTTCGTGTCATCGGGGTCGAGCGCTCGCTCGACACCTATGTGCAGTCGCAGTTGCGCACGGAGAACGCCGGCGGCGCCTACGCCGACCAGGTCGCCAACGTGCTCGGCCAGTTGCAGAACGTCTACGGCACGCCCGGCAACGACGGAACGCTGGAAGCGGCCTATAACAGGTTCACCTCCGCGTTGCAGGCGCTGTCTGCAAGTTCGGGCAACACGGCGGCGCAGTCTTCGGTGCTGAACGCTGCGCAGGCGCTGGCGCAGCAGCTCAACGCCACCACCAACGGCATCCAGACGCTGCGCTCCAACGCCGAACAGGACCTCTCGATGTCGGTGTCGCAGGCGAACGCTGCGATGCAACAGATCACGCAGCTCAATCAGAAGCTGCAAAGCCTGAGTACCCACGACCCGGCGGCGGCGACGCTGATGGATCAGCGCGACGCCGCCATCGACCGGCTGTCGAAGCTGATGGACATCCGCGCCGTCACCGACGGCGCCAACCAGACCTCGGTGTTCACGACGTCGGGGATCCAGCTCGTCGGCGGCGTGCAGGCGTCGACGCTGACATTCAACGCACAGTCCTCGCTTACCGCGAATTCGCAGTGGAATGCCGATCCAAGCAAATCGAGCGTCGGCACCATCATCTGCCAGCTCCCGAACGGCGCCAAGATCGACATGATCGCCTCGCAAGGCATCAACTCCGGCCAGATCGCCGCCGACGTGCAGTTGCGCGACAAGACGCTGGTGCAGGCGCAGAACCAGGTCGACCAGATGGCGGCGACGCTCGCGAGCGCGCTCTCCGATGTCACGACCGGCGGCACGCCGGCGGCCGGACCGCCGTCAAACTACACGTCCGACCTCTCGAACGTGCTTCCGGGCAACAGCCTCAACATCACCTACACCGACTCCAGCAACGTTTCGCACACCATCACGGTCGTGCGGGTCGACGACGCAGGCGCGCGACCGATTCCGAACACCGCATCCAATCCCAACGATCAGGTGATCGGCATCGACTTCTCGGGCGGCGCTGCGTCTGTCGCGACGCAGTTGAGCGCGGCGCTCGGCTCGTCGCGTCTGACTTTTTCAGCATCGGGTTCGTCGTTGACGGTGACGAGTTCGGGCTTGGCCACCGTGAACGAGACCTCGACCACCACGACCACGCCCTCGCTCGCCTCGGGCAATCCGCAATTGCCGTTTTTCACCGACCGCGCCTCGCTCTATACCGGCGCGATCACGGGCACCGCGTCGCAAATCACGGGACTGGCCGGCCGCATCCAGGTCAACGCCGCGCTGCTCGCCGATCCCTCCAAGTTGACGGTCTACACCACCTCGCCGATGACGCCGGCCGGCGACACCACGCGCTCCGACTTCCTCTTCGACCAGCTCACCTCGGCCACGTTCAGCTACGCGCCGAATACCGGCCTCGGGTCCACGGCAGCGCCGTTCACCGGCACGCTGCCGTCGTTCCTGCAGCAGTTCGTCAGCGTGCAGAGCAATGCCGCGACGACGGCGAAACAGGTGGCGCAGGGCCAGGACATCGTCGTCAACACGCTGCAGGAGAAGTTCAACGCCAGGGCAGGGGTGAACATCGACACCGAGATGACGAACCTGATCGCGCTGCAGAATTCCTATGCGGCGAACGCGCACGTGATGTCGGTGGTTCAGAGCATGATGCAGACGCTGCTTCAGGCGCAACTGTAAAACAAGTGTAGGGCGTTTCGCATGGCGATCAACGGCATCAGCTTCGGCAATACCATCCTCAGCAGTTCGGTCCGGAATCTCAAGGCGCAGATGGCCGATCTGCAAAACCAGCTCACGAGCGGCAAAAGGTCGACGACCTATTCGGGCATGGGCGCCAATGAAGGATTCGCCATCGCGGCGCGCGCGCAACTGTCGAACATCGCCGCCTACACCGATACGATGACCAAGATCAACACCAACATCGGGGTCGCCAACACCGCGTTGCAGGCTTTGTCCGATATCGGAAAGCAATTGCAGAACGCGGCAAACAGCGGATCGCAGGCGCTGAACAGCGCCGGTCAGACCGCGGGCCAGCAGACCGCGGTCGCCGAATTCTCGTCGGTGGTCGGCATTCTCAATACGCAAGCCGGCGACCGCTATATCTTTTCCGGCAGCACGATCTACACCCAGCCGGTCGCTTCGTCCGATCTGATCCTGAACGGCAACGGAGCAGGGCAGGCGGGGTTGAAGCAGGTCATCTCCGAACGCAACCAGGCCGATCTCGGCGCCGACGGCCTCGGCCGCGTCGCGATTTCCTCGCCGACCGCGACGTCGGTATCGGTTGCGGAGGATGCATCGCCTTCGGTCTACGGCATGAAGCTGCAATCGGTGGCATCGTCATTGACGGGAGCTACCGTCACAGGTCCGGCCGGAACACCGCCCGCCATTTCGGTCGATCTCGGCGCGAGCAATCCGGCTGACGGCGACACGATCAGCTTCACCTTCGATCTTCCGGACGGCACCAGCGAAACCGTGCAACTGACGGCGTCAAGCGCGGTGCCGACGCCTGCCGGCAGCTTCGCGATCGGGGCCACGCCGACGGCGACCGCAGCCAATCTCAATGCCGCGCTGACAAGCTCGATCGGAACGCTGGCAAAGACGTCGCTGGTTGCGGCCTCCGCCATCCGCGCGACGCACGATTTCTTCGACAAGCCGCCGCAGCGCGTCGATGTCACGCCGCCCGCGACGCTCGCCACAGCCACTGCCGCGGTGAACGGCACGGCTGCGGACACCGTGCAGTGGTACACCGGCGATGCGGGCACCGGCTCGGCGCGCGCGACCTCGACGGTGCGGGTCGATCCGTCGGTGACGGTTCAATACGGCATCCGCGCCAACGAGGATGCCATCCGCTCGGTGATGGAATCGGTAGCTCTTTTCGCGGCGGTGACGACGTCACCGACCGATCCGAACGGCGCGGGGCAGATCTCGGCGCTCAATTCGCGCGTGGCGCAGAATTTGACGGTCACGCCCGGCCAGCAGAACATCCAGGACATCCAGTCCGATCTCGCCAACGCCCAGACGGTGATGAAGGACGCCACCGCGCGGCAGAAACTGACTCAGGCGACGATGCAGAACCTCGTCGATCAGGCCGAGAATGTTTCCACCGACGAGGTCGCGAGCCAATTGCTGGCGCTGCAAACCGATCTGCAAGCCTCCTACCAGACCACCGCGATGCTGTCGCAACTCAGCCTGGTGAAATTCCTCTGACAGCGTCAGTCTCTGCTAGCCCCAAGCGGCGATGCCCGGTCGCGACGGGCCGCCAATAATCGTTCCAAAACCGGCTGCGTTACGCTAATCAGGGTTCGCCCGCGATGAGCGGGGAATTCGGCTGCGTTCTCGCGCCTGGCTCTCGGGCTGGCGGGGCAGGATACCGCCAACCATATCCATCAGCCGGCCGGGATGCGGGACGCCGGCGATCGCCGCGTGCGGCGAGGAAGACCATTTCATGCTCAGTTTCGAAATTTCGTGCGCGCCCCGTCGCCGCGCTGCGTCGTGGGTGAGGCGCGGCGCGCTCGAAGGCGTGCCGCAGCCGCGCGCGTGCAGCCGTCGGACGTTCTCGACATGACCAAGACGCGGCCCGACACGACACCGGACGCCGGCGAGACGCTCGATCCGGACGACTGGGACGCACTGCGTGCGCAGGGGCACCGGATGCTCGACGATATGTTCGATTACATCGCCGGCGTTCGCGAGCGCCCGGTGTGGCGGCCGATTCCCGCGGACGTGCGCGCGCGTTTTCGCGAGGAGTTGCCGCGGGCACGCGGCGATCTCGACGAAATCTATCGGGAATTTTCCGACTACATCGCGCCCTACGCCCCCGGCAATATTCACCCCGGCTTCATGGGATGGGTGAACGGGGGAGGCACCGCTGTTGGAATGCTTGCCGAAATGCTGGCTGCGGGCCTGAACGCCAATCTCGGCGGCCGCGATCACATTCCGGTCGAGGTCGAGCGCCAGATCGTTCTGTGGATGCGGCAGCTGTTCGGATTTCCCGACACGGCGAGCGGCATCTTCGTCACGGGAACGTCGATGGCGAACCTGATGGGGATCCTGGTGGCGCGCTCGGCACGGCTCGGACCCTCGGTGCGCGAGCGGGGACTGCCTGACCGCGGTGGCGGTCTCACCGCTTATACGTCGGTTGTGACGCATGGCTGCGTCGCGCAGGCCATGGACCTCGCCGGATTCGGCACCGACGCGCTGCGGCGAATTCCTGTCGATCGGCGCCATCGCATCGGGATCGATGCGCTGCGCGCGCAGGTCAGGGCCGATCGCGCGGCAGGCCTTGCGCCGTTTCTGGTGATTGGCTCGGCCGGGACGGTCGACGTCGGCGCGATCGATGATCTGGCGGCGCTGCATGCGCTGTGTCGCGCGGAGAGTCTGTGGCTGCATGTCGACGGCGCATACGGCGCGCTTGGCGTGCTGTCGCCGGAGATTGCGCCGCGGCTGGCCGGGCTCGAAAGCGCCGACTCCATCGCTTTCGACTTTCACAAATGGGGACAAGTACCTTATGACGCTGGCTTTCTCCTCGTTCGCGACGGCGAGCAGCACCGCCGGACGTTTGCGGCGCCGGCGGCCTATCTGCGCCGGGAGACGCGGGGCCTTGCGGCCGGTTCGCCCTGGCCCTGCGATTACGGACCCGACATGTCGCGCGGCTTCCGCGCGCTGAAGACTTGGTTCACATTGAAGGCCTACGGCACTGAAAAGCTTGGCGAGATGATCGCCCGCACCTGCGCGCTGGCGCGCTATCTGGAAACGAAGATCGCCGCCGAGCCGAAGCTCGAATTGCTCGCGCCGGTGCAACTCAACATCGTGTGTTTCCGCTATCGCGCCAATGACGCCGACCGGGTCAACGCGGAGATCGTCGCATCGCTGCACGAGTCAGGTTTAGCGGCGCCGTCCACCACCACGCTCGACGGCCGGCTGGCGATCCGTGCGGCGATCGTCAACCATCGCACGGGAATGCGCGATATCGACGCCCTGGTGACGGCGGTGCTTGAATTCGGCGCGCGCGAAACCGAAGCTCGCGTATCCGGAAGCTGAGGCTCGCCCATAGCCGTTCGAAGAACGGCGTCGCTTCGCTCGCCCATAGCCGTTCGAAGAACGGCGTCGCTTCGCTCGCCTATAGCCGTTCGAAGAACGGCGTCGCTTCGCTCGCCTATGGGACCGGCCATCCACGTCCGAACTCGCAGGAGTTTTAAGGCGTGGGTGCCCGCGACGATCGCGGACATGACGGCTGAATATTTTGCAGCGCGCGATATCAGGCCGAGCGCTTCTGCCTCGCCTCCGTGCGGACCGCCGTGGCCTCACTCATCTCCATCAGCTTCTTTTCGTAGGCGATCAGCTTTTTGACTTCCTTCAGCGCCTTGTAGAGGTCGCCGTTGAGGATGTCGTTGTTGATGCCTTCGATGATCGGCCACGCGCCCGGCATCGTCGTGATGACATCACGCAACAGGCTGAAATAGGTGCCGTGGTTGATCTGCGGCTCCGGCGACAGGTACATCAGCTGAACCGCGAGGTAGATCAGCTTGGCCGGCGTATCCGCCGTCTCGGGCGTCAGGATGTCCTTCTCGCGAAGGATCGGAATCTTTTCGCCCTCGATCAGCAGCCGCGCGCGCTGATCGGTGTTGGTGACGACGCAGGCGCCGATGATGATGCGTTCATGCGGCTTCAGTTCGACTTTCAGCGCCATGGTGGTTGTCCTGCGAAATGGGGCGTGCTCGGAACGGATGGTAGCGTCGTTCGCCGCGCAAAATGTGGCGGGCGGACGCGGCCCGCTGCGAGCGTCGCGGTACGCTCTTGCCGCGATCCTTTCCCATCGAGGTTAACGATTGGTAAACGGCACCCGCGATCTTTGCCGTCAAATCCTTCTAAGCCACGGCCGCAACGTCGTAATTCGGGCCGGGCCCATGCGTGCGAGTCCACGATCCGTTTCATGCTTTCTTAGAGTCTTCACATCACTGTTGCGCCTCGTCCGAAGGAATAACTTCGGCGTTATGAGCGTCAGTGTATTCACACCAGAAAGGTATGAAAGATGTCCGATATCGTTCTCTCCGCATCGGTTCGCCAGAATCTGCTCTCCCTCCAGTCCACCGCCGATCTGCTCTCGACGACCCAGACCCGCCTTGCCACCGGCAAGAAGGTCAACTCGGCGCTCGACAATCCGACCAATTTCTTCACCGCCGCGGGCCTCGACTCCCGCGCCAACGATATCAACAACCTGCTCGACTCGATCGGCAACGGCGTGCAGGTGCTGCAGGCCGCTAACACCGGCATCACCTCGCTGCAAAAGCTGGTCGATACCGCGAAGTCGATCGCCAACCAGGCGTTGCAGACGCCGTCGGGCTACACCACCAAGGCCACTGCGACGATCGTCGGGACTTCGGCTGCCACTGGAGCCGCGGCAACTTCGACCATCGATGATCTGACCGGTGGGGCCACAACGCCGAGCCTGCTTGACGGCGCCGTCATGACCTTCACCAAGACCGATGGCAGCACGGCCGCAATCACGATCGGCGGGACCGCCGTTGCGTATGATCCGGCTGCCGGCACAGCCACGGTCAAGAGCCTAGCCGATCTGAACAAGGCATTGTCGGACGCGGGAGTCAGTGTCGTTGCGTCGCTGACCGACGGTAAGACTCTCACCTTTACGTCTACCAACGACCATGCTTCGCAGTCGGTCGCGGCCGCCAGCGCCGACAATACGATCGGCTTTACTGCGACCGGCGGCACGGTCGATGTCACCAAGGGAACGCCCGTCGCTGACGTCAACTCGCAGAACACCCGCGCAGGCCTGATCGCGCAGTACAACAAGGTGGTCGAGCAGATCAAGACGACGGCGCAGGACGCTTCGTTCAACGGCGTCAACCTGCTCAACGGCGATCAGCTCAAGCTGGTGTTCAACGAGACCGGCAAGTCCACCTTGACCATCGAAGGCGTGGTGTTCGACCCCGCGGGGCTCGGGCTAGCGTCGCTCACCGCCGGCACCGACTTCCTCGACAACGCCAACGCCAACACCATCCTCGACAAGCTGAACAACGCCTCCAGCACACTGCGCTCGCAGGCGTCGGCGTTCGGCTCCAACCTGTCGGTGGTGCAGATCCGTCAGGACTTCTCGAAGAACCTGATCAACGTGCTGCAGACCGGCTCGGCTAATCTGACGCTTGCCGATACCAACGAGGAAGCGGCGAACAGCCAGGCGCTGGCCACCCGCCAGTCGATCGCGGTGTCCGCGCTGGCGCTGGCGAACCAGTCGCAGCAGAGCGTGCTGCAGCTGCTCCGCTGATCCAGCAACCTCATCAGACGACGGAAACGGCGGGGGAAACCCCGCCGTTTTTTTTGTGTGCGGGCGAGCCAAACATCATCCTGAGCCGGAGTGTCAGCAGCGTCCGGCAACCCATTGAGAAAGCGGGCTGGAAGCTTTGCGAGATGCGATTTGCATGTCCGTGCTCCGCGGTTTGGCTCACTACGCTAAACCCTTTGGATCCTTGCCGTTTTATCGCTTGGATTCAGATGCTCTATCAGGATGCCGCGAGCCGAGGCGAGGGACGCGGCAACCTGCGGATTAATCTCCGGTTAACCATAAATTAAAACGTCTCGTTCACCTTTCCGGCCAGAACCGGCTTTCGCCGCCTGTCGGCGACCGTCCACGGTATGGAAAGGCCAGACATGACCGACATCGTCCTTTCGGCATCCGTTCGCCAGAATCTGCTCTCGCTGCAGTCAACCGCCGACCTGCTGGCGAGAACGCAGAACCGTCTCTCCACCGGCAGGAAGGTGAACACGGCGCTCGACAACCCGACCAATTTTTTCACCGCCGCAGCGCTCGATAACCGCGCCAACGACATCAACAACCTGCTTGACGGCATCGGCAACGGGGTGCAGGTGCTGCAGGCCGCCAATACCGGCCTGACCTCACTGCAGAAGCTGGTGGATGCGGCGAAGTCGGTTGCCAATCAGGTTCTGCAATCCCAGATCGGCTATTCGCAGAAATCGTCGGTCGAGAGCCTTCCCGTGACGGGTGCCACCGCGCTGGACCTGCGAGGCACGGCGGCATTTTCGAATGCCGCGGCGACGCCCGGTGCCGCCCTGAAGACCGGCACCTCGGGCGCTCTCGCAACCGGCGCGACGCTGATCAGCGCATTGACCGACGGCGCGGTCGCGACGCCGACCGGCCCGGTGGCGGGCGACAGCTTTTCCGTCAATGGCAAGACCATCACGTTTGCCGCCTCCGGCGCGGCGACCACGGACGCTTCCGGCAACGTCACCATCGGCATCGACCAGACGCTGAGCGCGCTGTTGGGCGTGATCGATACGCTGCACGGCAATACCGTGACGGCATCGTCGGTCGACGGCAGCGGCGGCATAGCGCTCAACACCGGCACCGCGCAGGATCTGACGCTGACGGACTCCACGCCGGCAGGCGTGCTCGCAAAGCTCGGCCTGGCCGCGGGGACGACGGCGCGCGGCGGCGGTGCGGGGAACCTCGACGGCAAGACGTTGACGATTGGTTCAACCGGTGGCGGCGTGGCGACCAGCATTACGTTCGGCGACGGCACCAACGGGACGGTCAAGACGCTGAACGACCTGAACGCGCAGCTCGCGACCAACCATCTTCAGGCCACGATGAATGCGGCGGGCGTCATCACGATCTCGACCAGCAACGAGGCCGCCGCCGCGACCATCGGCGCGATCGGCGGGACCGCGGCCGCCGCCGGCTATGCCTTCAACGGCCTCGTCGCCACCGCGCCTGTTCTGGACCCCGGGGTCCAGGCGTCGCGCGCGGGTCTCGTCAATCAGTACAATAACATTATTGAGCAGATCAACACGACGGCGGCGGACTCATCGTTCAACGGCATCAACCTTCTCAACGGCGACCAGCTCAAGCTGATCTTCAACGAAACCGGAAAGTCTGTGCTTACCATCAACGGCACCAACTCCAATGCAGCCGGTCTCGGACTGTCGCCCCTGATGGTAGGCGCCGATTTCCTGGACAACGGCTCGGCCAACAACGTGATCGCGAGCCTCGACAAGGCTTCGAACATGCTGCGCACGCAGGCCTCGACGCTCGGCTCCAACCTGTCGATCGTGCAGATCCGCCAGGACTTCTCGAAGAACCTGATCAACGTGCTGCAGACCGGATCGTCGAACCTGACGCTCGCCGACACTAACGAGGAAGCGGCGAACAGTCAGGCGCTGGCGACCCGGCAGTCGATCGCGGTGTCCGCGCTGGCGCTGGCGAACCAGTCGCAGCAGAGCGTATTGCAATTGCTGCGCTGACCGCGGAGAGCGCGGCAGCCGCAAGGGACGACAAGACGGCGTGGCGCCCGTCGCGAAGGTAACAAAGGGAGGAAGCATCCACCTGCCATTTTTTAGACGCATGTGAAAACACCGGGTAACTTATTTTAAAGGCGGCTCTGGTAGAGATATCAGCAGCGCCGAAGTCCGCGCGCCCGCTGTTTTCCCCGAGGTTTTGAATGTCGAATGCTGCTCAAGCCTACGCCCGGACGGCTCAGGCCTCGTCTTCTCCCCGCGAAATCGAAGCTCAGGCACTACTCAAAGCGGCGCGACAGCTCCAGGAGATCCACGACAACTGGAATGGGCCGGACAAGAACATGCACAACGCGCTGCTGTTCAACCGCCGCCTGTGGTCGATCTTCATGAGCGCGGCGGACAGCGACAACAACCAGCAACCGCTGGAGGTTCGTCAGAACATCGCCAATATCGGCGTCTTCGTGATGAAGCAGACGGTGGACATGCAGGTCAATCCGGACCCCGCGAAGTTGAAGCCGCTGATCGACATCAACTGCAATCTCGCAGCCGGTCTGTCCGGGCGGGCGTGACGCCGGGCGTTATCGAAAGAGCCGGATCATGGCTGATGTCTTGAGCATCCTGGCTGCGAACTACACGACGGTAGGACAGAACGTCAATCTGACCACCGGCAAGTATGTGGACGTCGATCCTGAGGCTTTCGAGGGCACCTGGAGCGGTAAATACGCCAACCAGAAGCCGTTCTCGGTGACGATTTCGAACGTCAACGGTTTCCGCGCCAAGGCCAAGTATCAGTATGGCACCACGATCAAGTATCAGGACGTTCTGATCAAGAACAACTCGTTCCGGGTCGGCGATTCAAAATTCGTGCTCACAAAAGCTGGCACAGCGCAGGTCAGCACGGTCATGAGCGATCCGGCGACAGGCGCGAGCACGCTGGAGAAGGCTTATGTTCACCAGAACTGATCTTCGAGGCTACGCTCGCCGGTCGGTTACGATGGGCTGTCCGCGCTCTGCATTCACCATATCGAGCGCGCGGAAATAGGCGCGCCGCCGCAGCATCGCCTCGTCGGGGAATTGCTTCACGACCAGACTCGTCCGGTTGTCGACGACCTGATAGACCATCGAGGCGGCATCGCGATCGACGATCACCTGACGCGACAGCGTATCGCTTGAGGCATGCGGCTCGTTACGCACGCGCGCGCTCACCTCTACCGCCGTGACGCTCTGGCTCGGCGGAAGCTGAGTCGCCACCGCATCGACAGATGCGCTGGACGCCGGCTGAACAGCAGCCGCGGCGACAGGCGCGCCGATCGGCTTGATACTAAAATCCGTACCCATGGTCGCCTCCTCAGGGCTCCCCTCGAGTCAAATCCCGTCCCCCTTTGATAGCAAGGCTAGCGTCCATGTCTCAACGCCGCGTTAGAGAACATGGTCGATGGTTTGCTGATGCAAATCCGGCAATTTGAATCAAACCGAATTCGATAGCGCGCGGGCAGGGCGCAGCACGCGTCGTCATTCCCGAAGCCGCGTACAGAGCATTTTCAATTTTGGTGAAGACGTTGGCTGCGCAATAGAGCGTGATCCCGAGAAGTGGAAACCGGTCTTCGGAAAAGATCATGCTCGAACAAAAAAAAGCAACTAGTCTGATTGATCGCAGTTGCAGCAGACTCTGGCGCGCGCTTTCCTCTGCCGCTTGAGGCAAGGGCACTTCAGGTCTCTACGCCAAACCGACTTCGTCGGTCGACCTCTTCCGCAAGCGTGAGAGGGGGACGAGTCGGTCGCCGCTACTCAATGCGAGCTTGAATCTCTCTACAGCGAGCGGCTGACCGCGATCGGACTGGTGTGCTGGCGCGGCGGCGCGCTGCGCTGTCCGCTGGCTGTATAGGTCTGCGGCACGGAGCGGCGCTGCGCCTCGGCGTTGACGCCACGCACGATGCCTTCGGACACCGCATGCGCGGTCGCCAGCACTGTCAGGTTCACCTGCAGCATCGCGCGGAACACATCGTGATGGCGTTGCAGGGCAGCGAGCAGTTCCGGTGTCGATTGCGTCATATAGGTTTTGCTGTTCTTGAAATGATTGATGGCGCCGGCATAGCGGCGCGACAACTCGCTCTTCTGCTTTTCGAGCGACATGCCCTCGCGAATCTTGCCGGCGCGCACCAGTTCCGTTTCGCGCTCGATGACGGCGAGCAGCGCATTCATGGTGTCGAGCATGCTGTCGGCAAGCCTACGGGCGTCGGCCGGGGTCGTGACGGGCGGCGGAGCAGGCGACGCCTGCGGTTCCCGGGATCTCGGCGTCATGGAACCTCCTTCGGCGCCGGCATGGTCTGGCTCGCCTGTTGCATGATGAGCGTGCGGAAGACGGCGTCGGACACGCCGACGCCGCCGGCCTTGGCGAATGATCTGGAGTACTGCTCGGTCAGCATCGAGCGCCACACTCCGGTGCCCGGCGTGTCGCCGAACGGACCTTCGCCCTTCAGGCCGGCGGTCATCTGCGAGAACATCGAATTGAGGAACATCGCCTCGAAATCCTGCGAGGTCGCCGTCGCCTTTTGAATGGCCTGCGGGGAAACTTTTTCCAGCGCTTGCTGGAGCTGCGGGTCAGGGCGGCCGTTCAGCATCGGCATCATCGCCTTGCGCGGCATGCTGTGATAGGCGCTTGCGATCAGGCTGCCGGCAGTGTGGGTGTCCATCACATCACCTCGATATCGGCTTCGATCGCGCCGGCGGCCTTGATAGCCTGCAAAATGCCGATCAGGTCGCGCGGACCGATGCCGAGTCCGTTGAGGCCGTCGACCAGTTCCTGAAGCGAAACGCCGTTCTTGACCAGGGCGAGTTTCTTGCCGTCCTCGCTAACGCTGACGGAGCTGCGCGGCGTCACCACCGTGCGTCCGCGCGCCAGCGGATTCGGCTGGCTGACCTGCGGAGTTTCGGAGATCGACACGGTGAGGTTGCCTTGTGCAACGGCAACGGTGGCGACGCGGACGTCGCGTCCCATCACGATGATGCCGGAGCGCTCGTCGATGACGATCTTGGCCACGACGTCGGGCTCGACCTGCAACTGCTCGATCTCGGTCAACAGCGCCACCACGTTGCCCTTGAACTCTTTCGGAAGCGACAATTGCACGGTGGAAGGATCGATCGGCTCCGCGGTCTTGGTGCCGAGAAAATCGTTGACCGCGGCGGCGATGCGTTTGGCGGTAGTGAAGTCGGCATTGCGCAGCGCGAGGCGAACGTTGGGCAGGCGGTTCAATGCAAATTCGATCTCGCGCTCGATGATGGCGCCGTTGACGATGCGGCCGTTGGTCGGCACGCCGCGCGTGACGCTTGCGGCTGCGCCTTCGGCCTGAAAGCCGCCGATGGCGAGCGAGCCCTGTGCTACCGCATAGACATTGCCGTCGGCGCCCAACAGCGGGGTCACCAGGAGCGTGCCACCTTGCAGGCTCTTGGCGTCGCCGAGCGCGGAGACGGTGACGTCCATCCGCGTGCCCTGGGTGGCGAAGGCCGGCAGGTTGCCGGTCACCATCACGGCGGCGACGTTGCCGGTGCGGATGGTGGCGCCGCGGATATTGACGCCCATGCGCTCCAGCATCGCCTGCAGCGACTGCTTGGTGAAGGGAATATTGTTGAGGGTGTCGCCGGTACCGTTGAGGCCGACCACGAGGCCGTAGCCGATCAACTGGTTCTGTCGCACGCCTTCGATGTTCGCGAGATCCTTCACCCGCGAGGTCGCATGTGCAGGCGCCCCCAGCGGCGCCAGCGCGACAAACGCCGCGATGACGACCCGGACAATCCCCGAAATACTGACGCCAGGCATCCTCTGCTCCCGCTGAGGGTTCGGTGCGGCTGGCCGCCACTCCCATGGCCACCATCCGCAGTTAACCATGCGAAGTCCGTGCCACCGCGCCGCTGGTCTCTATAATACTGATATCGTTAGGTGATCGGCGCCGCGGGACGGGAGTGCGCAAAGGGAAGGCGGTGGCGAAGTTGCCGTCATCGGCAGTTTCTGCCGGGTGTTCATGCTTCGTTAACCATAACGGTCCACGGTTCCGCCGTCGGCGTGATTTGTGGCGTGACACTGCGTCCGGCGGCAGTCAGGCTTTCGCGCGCCGGCTCAAAGCCATTCGTTACCATCACAACTCTGTGAGCGCGCCATGCGAATTTATGGACCGAACGGAACGACGCCATCGACACAAGGCACGACCGCGCGGCGGAGCGGCGGCAGCGAATTTTCCTTGCCGGACTCGACCGCGACCACGGAAAACCGGCCCGCCACGGCGCCCAAACCTGCCACAACCATTGACGCGCTGCTGGCCTTGCAGGGCGTCGAGGAGGATCCGGCGGAGCGGCGCAAGCGTTCGGTTCAGCGGGGCAGGAGCGCGCTCGACATCCTCGACGATCTCAAGATCGCGCTTTTATCCGGTAATTTTGATCCTTCGACAGTGACGCGGCTGCGCGCTGCCGCCGTCGATCTGAAATCATCCTCGGGCGACGCGGGTCTCGACGCGGTATTGTCGGAGATCGAACTGCGCGTCGAGGTCGAACTCGCAAAGGCCGGCCAGAGCTGAGAGCGGCAATGTTTGGAGGTAACAGCAATACCGCAGTTGGTTCCCCGCAGGTTCCGGTTCCAGACCTGCGCCGGCTTCAGATGTAGGATGGTTATAAAAGGCCGGGATTCCTTTTCAGGAGCGACTGTCTTTCGACGTGGCGATATTGTCTGTCACAAAGGGCCGCTATATAAGCTCGGCCGCAGCCGGGTCGTCTGGCCGCCGCCGAGTCGTCCGGCACATTGCACGACTATGGAATGCATTTGGAAAAGCTGAAAAATTACAGGCCATCCGACAAAGAGCCGTTCATGAACGAGCGCCAGCGCGAGTATTTCCGCGCCAAGCTGCTGGCATGGAAGGACGAGATTCTCCGTGAATCGAAGGTTACGCTGCAGACGCTTCAGGAAGAGAACGTCAATCATCCCGACCTTGCCGATCGCGCGTCGTCGGAAACCGACCGGGCCATCGAACTGCGGGCCCGTGACCGGCAGCGCAAGCTGATTTCCAAGATCGACGCCGCCTTGCAGCGGATCGAGGACAACACCTACGGCTATTGCGAGGAAACCGGCGAGCCGATTTCGCTGAAACGGCTCGAGGCGCGACCGATCGCGACGCTCTCGGTCGAGGCGCAAGAGCGCCATGAGAAGCGCGAAAAGATTTATCGGGACGAGTAGGGCCCAGGGGGTGCGTCGGACTTGATCCCGGAAGCCTGAAAACAGGCTGAAGCCCGGTTTTGATGCGATCAAAGCTGGAATAGCTTCAGGAACGGCACGACAAGGGAATGGCTCGGGTCACGGCTGCATTCCTGTCGGCACCACCGTCAGAATGGCCAGCTTAAATACCAGCTTAAATATCAGTCGAACTTTTCCAGGATGTTCAGGCGGCGGAGCGGACCGCCGCCCGTAATCGTCATTGATTGTTGATCGCAATGCGCTTGACGCCTGCGCGCGCGTTTTCGGACTTCGGCAGCGAGACGGTCAGGACCCCGTTCTTGAAAGAAGCCTCGGCCTTGTCCTCATCGACATTATCGAGCGGGACCTGCCGCTCGAAGGAACCGTAGTATCGCTCCGTGAAGTACTTGCCTCCGTCTTTATCCTCTTTGTGCTCGCTCTTCTTCTCGCCGCGAATGGTCAGCACGCCGTTGGCGATTTCGATCTGCACGTCCTTCTCCGTCATGCCCGGCAGTTCGGCCGAGACCGTCAGCGTTTTGTCCGTGTCGCTGAACTCGATCTTGGGCCAGCCGAAACGCCCTTCCAAGAGCGGGGTCTGACCGGACTCGAAGCCGTGAAAGACGTCGTCGAACAGGCGGTTCATCTCGCGATGCAATGTCAGGAACGGGTCGAAGCTGCCGCGTGGCGAGGCAAGCTCCTGACTTCTCGACCAGGGAATAATGTCACGGATTGCCATGGTTTTTCTCCTTCCTCATGTGGAATGGGAACGCGGACCGCTTCTGCGTGGCCACGTTCCGCTGAACCTCGATCGGGCGTCAGGCCGCTTTCTTCTGCTCGATCTGCGATAAGGGAAACGCTCCGGTGGCGATGTTGATCCTGCGCGGCTTCATTGCTTCGGTCACCTCGCGAAGGAGATCGATGACCAGCAAGCCGTCGCGGAACGAAGCCTCCTTCACCTGCACGTAATCGGCCAGGTTGAAGACGCGCCGGAACGGACGCGCGGCCGGGCCCGTGCGTCAAGGCGTCCGGCACACCGCCACAGCGGTGAAAACGACTTAGAAAAACCAAAACCTGTTTCAAGAGGGCGACGGATAAAAAATTTTCTGCGGCGTCGCGGTTCGCCCGGCGCCAAGAAACTGGAATCCCCCAGCCGGAGGCGGGATGTTCTCCAGTGTCGCGGCGCCCGATCTGAATCGGATCTATCGGAACATCCTGCGCTGTGCGTCGGTCAACCCCGCCAGCACCTCGCTGGCGTGGCTGTAGCCCGCCGCGACCATCTCCTCGAAGCGGCTCCAGTCCAGCAGGCGGCCGTCAGGCACACGTGGCCGGAACAGCAGGTCGGTGAACTTTCCCATTTCCTTCTGCTTCGAAACCGAGGTGATGAAGGACGATCGCAGCATCGTCTCCGGCACGCTCGGCAGGCGGTAGCGCCGCTTCGCGCGCGGCCTCAGCCTGTCGCGCAGCAGCGCGAGCGTTCCCGGCATGCAGTCGATGTCAAACACCTGCTCGCGGTCGACCGAGAGGTCGACGCCGATGATGCGGCCGGCGCCGAACCGGGCCATCACATCCACCGGGAAATTGTTGAACGTGCTGCCGTCATACATCATGTGTCCGCCGACGAAGACCGGCGGCAACGCGCCCGGAATCGCATAGCTCGCGCCGACATTGCGGGTGAGGTCGCCGCGCGACAGCACCGCTTCGCGGCCGATGGAAAAATCCGACGCCATCGTGAAGAAGGTGATCCAGCTATCCTCGTTGTCGATCGCGTCACGGCCGGTGGCGTCGCTCACGGCTTGCGTCATCGCGCTGCGCGTCCGCGCGCCCTTGATCAGCGAGACGAGGGGGATGAAGTTGTAGTCGCCCGTTACGTTGCCCCTTGGATGTTCGAGGAACGCCTTGCGGACGGCGGCTGCGACCTCGTCCGCGCTGCGGCCGAGCGCGAGCACCAGACCCATGACCGCGCCGATCGAACTGCCGCCGAGCATGTCGACGGGAATGCCGGCCTCTTCGAGTGCCTTGATGACGCCGACATGGGCAAAGCCGCGCGCGCCGCCGCCCGACAGCACCAGTCCGATGCCGCGCCCCGAGATGATGCGGGCGATGCGCGCCATGTCGCGGGGTGACTGCGGGCGGAGATGGAAGTGCCGCGCAGCCGGCCGCGCATCCAGCCATCGCGCCGTGCCGGTCGGAATTCTGGCATCCGCTTCGTGCAGCAGGATCAGCGTCTGTCGCGCGATCGAGATCGGGGCAACGGGCGACAGGCAGGTCCGCTCGACTTCGGACAGGCCAGGATCGCGCTCGGCAGCTGCAAGCAGCAGGATCTCGTCGGCATGGCGCAGGCAGAACCGGGTCCATGCAGTGTCCCCACCGTCGGCCGCAAGATAGACTGCACGGCTTCGCGCCTCGATCTCGTCGATATAATCGGCCAGCGCATCGTGACGCCGTCCGACCGGGTGATCGGGGGCAGCGCCGAAGCGTTCGGCGACCTCATTGGCGCTGACCACCGTCACCGGCTTCGCTTGTGCGGTTTGCACGTCGCGCAGACGTCGCGCGAAATCGGCGGCATCCAGCCCCGGCGTGATCGGCAGGATGCAGACGTTCACCGGAACCAGGGGCGGCTGGCGCTCGCGCTCTTGGCGGCGGAATCGCCGGATCACGATCCGCATCATCGACATTTCGATATCGGGGGCCTGCGTGATCGCGTGTTCGATCATCGCGCGCGTCACCTTCACAAGCAGGGTATCGCGCACCGCCACGATGGTCGCCGAACGCGGCTCGCGGGTGAACAATGCGAGTTCGCCGATGGTTTCACCGCGCCCGATCTCGCCCAGGATTCTCCGCGCGCCGGATTCGGTTTCGGAAAAGGCGTGCAGCCGTCCCGACAGGACGAAGTAGACGTCGTCGCTGACGTCGCCCTGGCGCAGCAGCGTCGCGCCGGAGGCGAGATCGACATAGATGGCCTCGGACTGAATGGTTCGCAGGATCCCGGCGTTACCAGACCCGAAGTAGTTGCGAAGCACGGTCTGGAGCAGCGTCTCGCGTTGCTGAAGATCGGGATCGGGTTTCGGCGTCAAACCGCAAACTCCTTGACGCGAGTTCCATGCGATCGAGCATAATTCAGAATGCCGGCAGTTGAACCGGATTCTTGTCGCAGCAGGGTACAGCGCGTGGTGACGTAATAGGGTTTGATTGTCGTAATCGAACGATGATGCTTATCTCTTCTCCCCGCCAAAGAGTGATCGACAGACGGCGCGCAGCGAAGACGCTCGAGAGGGAGCCGAACGGATGGAACTTCAGCTACATTCCCTGAAGGGTTTTCGAGCGAAGTGGGGGACCGGTTTGCGTGAAGCAAACGCGTCAAATCAAAATCATAGCCTCGCTTCTGATACCATCAGAAGCGGAAAGGCTCTAGTCACGTCCGACCCTGCCGGGAAATCCCGGCGCGGTGGGGCTGTCGCCGCTCAGGCCGCTCGGCACGGCGCCGGTGCCGATGGTTCCGGGGCGCGACGTGTTCGGCACGCCCGGCTGATTGACCACGCTGGTGTTGAGGCGCGGTGAGGGCGCCGGCGTTATGCCCGGCGCCGACGGCATCTGTCCATACATATGGATATGGCCTTTGCGGTGGCGCGCCTGCGCCGCGTCCGAAACCGCGCTCAGGGAAACGGCAAGGATGATGAGGATACGAACGAGCAGTGACATGGAAGGCTCCGGCGTCGCGCGACGTCATGGGCACGTGATGTCATCGACATAGGTATTGCCAATGCCTCCGGGCAGGCCGGTTTCATGAATTTTTTGATTCCAGCAAAAACTCCGGTGGGCGTCCGCGCCCAGAACGATCGCGGCCTCCGGCAGGGGAGCCACCGGAGGCCGCGTAGTCACCGTCGCGCGTCTGATGCTGCGAGACGGCGGGGAGTTCTGCGGGTTTAGAACGGCAGCAGCACGTCCATCACCTGCTGGCCGTAGCGCGGCTGTTGCACGTCGCTGATCTGGCCGCGTCCGCCATAGGAGATGCGGGCCTGCGCGATCTTGCTGGAGTCGATGGTGTTGTCGCTCTGGATATCCTCGGGGCGGACAATGCCGGCCACGATCAGTTCGCGGATCTCAAAGTTGACGCGAATCTCCTGCTTGCCCTCGACCACGAGATTGCCGTTCGGCAGCACCTGCGTCACGACGGCGGCGACGCTGGTCTGCAAATTCTCCTGGCGCTGCACCGAGCCCTTGCCGTCGCTGGACGCGGTGGAATCCGTGGTCAAAATGCGGCCCGGCAGTATCGCGGTTGCCGGATTGCCGATGGTCTTGCTGCCGATGAAGTCGGTGATGCCGGAATCCTCCTTGCTGCTGCGGCTGCGCTGGGTCTCGTTGGCGATGTTCGCCTTGTCGGTGAAATTCACGGTGACGGTCAGGAGGTCGCCGACGCGAGCGGCGCGCTGATCCCTGAAGAATGCGCGCGAGCCGTTCCGCCACAGCGAGTTGGCGTTGTAGGACGCGGTCTCGGGCTTCGGCATCGGCATCTGCACCGGCTTGTAGCCGGGCTGCGTCGTCGGATTGTCGATCGCGGTCAGTTTGGGTGACTCGCCGATCTGCGAAAGCCGGTCAATTGACGAACACCCGCTGGCAAGGCCGGCGGCGGCCAGCAGCGTGCCGGCGAGGGCGAGGCGGTTGATGTTCGCGGACTTCAACATGAACGTTACTCGGATCCTGGAGATACAGACGCGCTGTCGCGGGTGGAGTCGGGAGAGGCGGCGGCCATCGCCGGTGCTTCTTCGGCGACCGGCGCGGCGCTTGCGAGCCTGCGCGGGATGACCGGCGCGGCGGGAGAAACCGACACCTGGCCGCGTCCGACCACGACGCCGGATACGGTGCGTTTCGATTGCAGGTTGAGGACGCTGACGACGTCGCCTTCGGTGCCGGCCTCGGTCGCCTTGCCGCGCACGGTGAGGTAGATGCCCGCGGCCTGGTAGATCAGCGTCACCGCCTCGTCGCGCTGCACCAGGTCGGGCTTGGTCAGGTCGGCGCCGTGCAGCGCCTGACCCGCGCGCATCTGCTTACGTATCTGCATCCCGACGATGTGGTCGCGGTTCGCGGCATCGTTGCCGACCTCGGCCTTGGGACGGCGCTCCACCACAATATCGGAGGATTTCAGCAGCGTGTTGCGATCGACGTTGCGGGCCAGCACGGCGGCCTCGACGGTCTCGACGGCGTTGCCGGTGAAGCGGAGGCGGGCCGGCGCGACGCCGGAGCGGTTGCCCACTTCGAGGGTGACGTCGAAACGACCGTTGTGCGGGTCGAACCGCGTCACGACTGGGGTGATGTCACCGTCGTTCGCGGCATCAAGATGGATTGTCCGAAGGTCCCTATCAAAAGTCAGCGACAGGTTTTTTGCGTCGCCGAGTCCATTGCGGTGTTCGAGCGCGACAGCGATTTGCAGTTCGATGTCGTCGGCATCGAGGGTGCGCGCCAGCCGCGTCACCGAGACGTTGCGGATGCCGTGAGCATCGACGCCGATCACCCGATGCGCGCGGAGAACGTCGAGGACCTGCGTTGCCGGCAGGGTGCCGGTGGTGCCGGGATCGGGCGCGCGGTAGATCGCGATTTGCGCGGCATCGCCGGCGTTGTCGACGACGTCGCCGATGCGCACCACCTCCGCCGCGACCCTGACGTCGGCGCGCAGCAAGGGCAGGGGAACGGCGGCCGCGCTCGCCAGCGCGATGCGCGGCGGAGCGTCGTTCGCGGCGAGTGCCGGAGCGGCTGCCGCCATTAGAGCGGCGGCGAGGAGAGACGAGCGGATGGCCACGGTCAGCCTCCCTAGCGGAACAGCGCGGCTGCGGACTGCAGCATCTGATCGGCGGCGCTGATGACCTTGGCGTTCATCTCGTAGGCGCGCTGCGCGGCGATCAGGTCGGAGATTTCGGAGACCACCTCGACGTTGGCCTGTTCGAGGTTGCTCTGCTGCATGTCGCCGTAGCCGTCGATGTTGGCGACGCCGTCCTGCGGCGGACCGGAGGCGGGCGTTTCGGTGAAGTTGTTGTCGCCGACCGGTTGCAGCCCGGCCTTGTTGACGAAGCGGGTCAGGCCGATCTGGCCGAGCACCGTTGGCGTCGTCGAGCCCGGCAGCGTCACCGAGACCTGGCCTTGCGCGTTGATGGTGATGCCCGACGAGTTCTGCGGGATTGTGATCGTCGGCTGCACCGGATTGCCCTGCGCGTTGACGACGCGGCCCTGGTTGTCCATCTGGAACGTGCCGTCACGGGTGTATTGATAGGTGCCGTCCGGCATCTGGATCTTGAAGAAACCTTCGCCGCGGATGGCGATGTCGAGATCGTTGCCGGTCATGGACAGCGTGCCCTGGCTCATCAGCCGTGGCGTACCGACGGTCTTGACGCCGCCGCCGAGATCGATGCCCACCGGCAGGATGGTGCCTTGATCGGAGGCCTGCGCGCCGACGCGGCGGACATGGTCGTAGATCAGGTCCTGAAACGCGGCCCGCTGTTTCTTGTAGCCGGTGGTGCGAAGGTTCGCGATGTTGTTGGAGATGACCTGAACGTTCAGCTCCTGAGCCGCCATTCCGGTCGCTGCGGTATAGAGCGCGCGCATGATTCAGTTTCCCTATGCCGGAACGTCGGCGAGCTTTTCGATCGCCGATCGCTGCAGATCGCTTTGCTGCTGCAGCAGCGTCGCCATCTGCGTGTAGGCGCGCGACACCTCGACCATGCGGCTCATCTCGCTCACCGCGCTGACGTTGGAGCGTTCGATGAAGCCCTGGCGGACCCGCGCCGTAGTGTCGGGCTGGGCGATGTTGCCTTCGCCCGCGGCGTAGAGGTTGGAGCCTTCCTTGAGCAGCTTCTGCGCCTGCGCGAAGGAGACCAGCCGCAGCTTGCCGCGGATCGAGTCGGCCGCGTTGTTGGTGCCCTCGATCACGGTCACGGTGCCGTCGTCGGATATTGTGATGTCGTGGTCGGTCTGCTGGAACGTGATCGGCCCGTTGGTGCCGAGCACCGGACTGCCGGAGGCCGTCACCAGTTGCCCCTGTGGATTGACCTGTAACCCGCCGTCGCGGGTATAGCGTTCGCCGCCCGGCGTCTGCACGACCAGGAACGCCTTGCCGTCGATGGCGACATCGAGCGGGCTCTTGGTCTGCTCGGTCGGTCCGCCGGCGAAGTCGTGGAAGGTGGCGCGATCCTCCACGAAGCTGAGGCGACGGTCGCGGCCGACGAAATTGTCTTCGTGGGCGACCGGCATCAGGTATTCCTCGAACAGCGAGCGGTCGGCCTTGTATCCGTTGGTGTTGATGTTCGCGACGTTGTTCGCAACGACATCCATCTGCCGTTCGAGCATCATCTGTCGCGACAGTCCGATGAGGAGTGTGTTCTCCATCAGTGGTTCTCCCCTCGAGGGATCCGCGCCAGACCCTCCCAGGTCGTCGGCGGATCGTTGTCGAACCTTCAGGCTCTCCCAAGCCTTGCGGTTCGCCGAAGGATGTAGCGAAAGCCGTGCCAGGTCTGAAAATTATGCTTTTTCAATTCGTTGTGGAAATGAGCGGGCGCGGGCAGGGCGGCAATAAGGTCTTGTTGACCATAATGGCCCGGCAAAATCTTCCTACCGCATGGTTAAAAGAAAGGATCCATTAACCATTGCGAACCTAGTGTTAACGCCTGTGGGGCGCGCCATGCGCCGGGGACGTCTGTGTCGCGTCGCTAGCCTGCTCGGCGGCATCGGACTGAACCCCTCCAACGGGCGGACTGACGATGGCAGAGAAAGATCAGGCCGAGAAAGCGGCAGCCGAAGGCGACGCACCGCCCGCTTCGGGGAAGAAGAAACTGATCCTGATCGTCGCGGCCGTCCTGCTGCTTTGCGTTGGGGGCGGCGCCGGCGCCTGGTTCTTCCTCTTTCACGGTCATGGCGACGAACAGCACGCGGAGGCGCCGCCGCCGAAGCCGCCGGCCTTCGTCGAAGTCCCCGATATGCTGGTCAACCTGGTCGGGGCGCCGGGCGAGCGCGTGCAATACCTCAAGGTGAAGGTTGTTCTTGAAGTCAAGGACGAGCCGCAGGTCGAGAAGATCAAGCCGGCGCTGCCGCGGGTCACCGATCTTTTTCAGACCTACATGAGGGAGCTGCGCCCCAGCGATCTCAACGGTTCGGCCGGACTGTTTCGCCTGAAGGAAGAACTGACCAGGCGGGTCAACACGGCGATCTCGCCCGGTCATGTCAATGCGGTGCTGTTCAAGGAAGTCGTCATCCAGTGACGGGACGGGGACGGGGACGGGGTCATGGCGGGCGATAACGATCAGTTGGACCAGGATGCGATCGCGGCGCAGTGGGAGGCTTCGCTCGGCTCGGAGGATCCCGAGGAGGCCGCGAAGTCGGCCGCCGCCAATGAGCTTACGGAAGCGATGGCGGAGCAGTGGGCCGCCATGGTCGACGACGGCAGCCGCGATTTCGGCACCGCCAAGAACGGCGGCGAACGGGTTCTGTCGCAGGAGGAAATCGACAGCCTGCTCGGCTTCAGCGTCGGCGAGATCAACGTCGATGACAATTCCGGCATCCGGGCCATCATCGACTCGGCGATGGTGTCTTATGAGCGCCTGCCGATGCTGGAGATCGTGTTCGACCGCCTGGTGCGGCTGATGACGACATCCCTGCGCAATTTCACCTCCGACAACGTGGAGGTCTCGCTCGACCGCATCACCTCGGTCCGCTTCGGCGACTACATGAACTCGATTCCCCTGCCGGCGGTGCTCAGCGTGTTCAAGGCGGAGGAGTGGGAGAACTTCGGGCTGGCGATGGTCGATTCCAGCCTGATCTACTCCATGATCGACGTGCTGCTGGGAGGCCGTCGCGGCCAGACTTCGCTCCGGATCGAAGGCCGGCCCTATACGACGATCGAGACCAATCTGGTGAAGCGGCTGGTCGAGGTCGTTCTGGCTGATGCCGAACAGGCGTTCCGGCCGCTGTCCCCGGTGTCATTCACGATCGACCGGCTCGAAACCAATCCGCGTTTCGCGACGATTACCCGTCCGGCCAACGCCGCGATCCTGGTCCGCCTGCGCATCGATATGGAAGACCGCGGCGGCTACATCGAACTGCTGCTGCCCTATGCCACCATCGAGCCGATCCGCAACGTGCTGTTGCAGATGTTCATGGGTGAAAAGTTTGGCCGCGATCCGATCTGGGAGAGCCACCTCGCCACCGAGATCGCGCAGGCGCAGATCGCCGTCGACGCGGTGCTGTATGAGGCCGAGATCCCGCTCAAGCAACTCATGACGCTGAAGGTCGGCGACACGCTGCCGCTGGACCTGCGCCCCGATGCGTCGGTGGCGGTACGGTGCGGCAGCGTCACGCTGACCGAAGGCCGCATGGGACGCGTCGGCGACCGCGTGGCCATTCGCGTATCGAGGCATTTGCGCAAACCGAACACGACCTTCGCCATGTTCGAGAGAGCGGACGAACAGACCAGGATGATGGAGGCCCAATGAACCACTCTTTCGGATTAGCGATCGAGAGCCTTGTCGCGGTTCTTCTCGTCCTGACAATCGCTTATTGTATGCTGCTGAACAAGCGGCTGAAGCGGCTGAGGGCCGACGAACAGTCGCTGAAGGCGACCATCGGCGAACTGATCACGGCGACGGAAATCGCGGAGCGCGCCATCGGCGGGCTCAAGCACACCGTGCGCGATGTCAACGACAATCTCGGCAACCAGATTGTCTCGGCCACCGAATTGTCGCGACAATTGGCGAAGCAACTGGCGGAGGGTGATGCGCTCATGCGGCGGCTGAGCAGGATCGCGCTCGCGGCACGCCCAGCGACGGCCCCCGAACCGGAGGTTGCGGTCAGTGACGCCCGCTCGGTCGCAGCCGCGGCGCGGGCATTTTCCGAACGCAGAAGGGCAAGCGGCCTCGCGGCATGAGCGCTTTCAGGGACATCCGGGTCATCCCCGTCGTCGTGGTCGCGATCTTTGGCCTCGCGGTGCTTAAGGTCGCGGGTCTGGTGATCGACGGCGGTTACGTCTTCGATGACCAGCCGGATTCGACCCGATCGTCCTGGGCGCGAGGGACCCTGACCTTTCCCGGCGCGACGTCCTATGACGGTGACGTCACCGGGTCGGTCGAGGCGAAGAAAAAAGAGGACGCCGGCAAGGACGAGGCCGGAAAGAAGGACGAGGCCGGAAAGAATGAGCCGAAGAACGAGGACTCCAAGCCGGCGGTCGGCGCGCCGGGAACGGCGAGGGCGGGCGCTGTCACAATACCGGAGTCCGAGCAATCGGTGTCGCCCTCCGAGCGCGCGATCCTCGAGCGGCTTCAGAGCCGGCGCCAGGAACTCGAAGCGCGCGCTCGGGAAATCGACATTCGCGAGAGCCTTTTGAAATCCGCTGAAAAGCGCATCGAGGGCCGCGTCGAGGAGATGAAGGGCATCGAGTCGCGGATCGCGACCGCGACCGATCAGAAGAACGAGGCCGAGGCGGCCCGCTTCAAGGGACTCGTGACGATGTACGAGAACATGAAGCCCAAGGACGCCGCCAAGGTGTTCGACCGGCTGGAGATGTCGGTGCTGTTCGATCTCGCCTCGAAGATCGCGCCGCGCAAGATGTCGGACATTCTCGGCCAGATGTCGCCCGAGGCGGCCGAACGGTTGACGGTCGAGCTGGCGCGTCGCGCCTCCGGCGGCGACGCCATCACCGCAACTGCCGATCTTCCGAAGATCGAGGGCAAGCCGACACCGCCGAGCCGCAACTGATAATCGTTGTTTAACAAGTCCTTAATGTCGCAATTCTAGAGTTGAGGTCCGCCGGACTTTTAGTCCCCGGTCACGGATTTTGAGTCGAGAGACGATCTGGAATGGCGCGGACGATTGCCGCTGGATGTTGGTTGCAAGCTCGCGTCCGCGCGCGAGGACTGTTGCGCGGCTGCATTCCACCGATCGTGACCGCGCTGCTTCTGCTTGCCGTCGCGTTTCCTCACGCCAGCCGCGCGCAGGCCGTCAGGGGTGAGGCGAGCTTTGCGGCGGCGAAAGGGTTTGCCCGCCTCGTGCTCACGCTCGACGAGGACGTCGATTCCGAGGTGACGGTCGCGGGCACCATCCTTGTGATCCGCTTCAAGCGGCCTGTCGATATTCCCGTCGACAGGCTGTCGGAGGCGGTGCCGGACTATGTCGGCTCGGCGCGCCGCGATCCCGACGGCTCGGCCATTCGCCTGGCGCTGGTGCGCAAGGTCTCGGTCAACACGATGACCGCGGGCGAGCGCGTGTTCATCGATCTGATGCCCGATGGCTGGAAGGGGCCACCGCCGGGTCTGCCGCCGGAGGTGGTTCGCGACCTCGCGGAACGCGCCCGCGCCGCCGAGCGCGCCTTGCGCGAACAGCGCGCCCTTGAAGCGGCGACGAAGCGTCCGCCGGTACGCGTGCGGGCTTCGGTGCAGCCGACCTTCGTGCGCTACGTTTTCGAACTTCCGGATGGCGCCGGCGTGTCATCCGCCCTCAACGAGCAGAAACTCTCGCTGCTGTTCAAGCCGGCGCTGGCTTTCGATCTGGCGGATGTCAGACTGGTGGCGCCCGCCAATGTCGCCTCGATCGCACAGAAGATCGCGAGCGACGGCTCGCGGATCGAGATAAAACTGATCGGCGACGTCGACGTGCATTCGTTCCGCGAGGAGAAGAACTACATCGTCGATATCGGCTTCCAACAGGCCGGCAAAGATCTGCAGGCGTCGCTCGCCGAAGCGCAGCCGGCAAAAGCGGAGGCGGGAAAGCCGGCCGGGATTCCGCGGCCGACCTCGGAGACGATTGCCAAGCAGGCGGGGCTGACGGTCGGACCGTCTCCACCTGACGGCAAACCGGCTCCGGCTGCGACAACACCCGAGCCCCCGCCAGCCGTCGCGGCACCCGTCGTGACCGAAAAGCCCGCGTCCAGTCAGCCAGTGTCCAGTCAGCCAGTGTCCGGAAAGCCGGCCGCCGAAAAGCAGGTCACCGTCGAAACGCCGCCGGCGCCGGTCGCCAAGGCCGCCGTGCCGGAGCCGGTGCCGGCAAAACAGGCGCCCGTCGAGAATAGTCCCGCCGGGCAGGGGCCAATGGTCGCAGCAGCGAAACCCGCGCCGCCGGCATCACCGGCGAAGGGAAGCGCGAACGATGCCGTGACCCTCACGGCGGTACGGCGCAGCGACGGCTTTCGGCTGACCTTCGGTTTCGACCACCCAACCCCGGCCGCGCTGTTTCGCAGCGCCGATGCGGTGTGGCTGGTATTCGACTCGGAGAAGCCGGTCGACATCGACGTGATCCGGAAGGAGGGCGGGTCGCTTATCACCGACATCGACCGCCGCGCCGTGGAGAACGGACAGGCGATCCGCATCCGCCTGACCCGTCCGCAACTGGTTTCGATCTCGGCCGGTGAGCCCGACGGCTCCGCGCCGGTCGCGCCGGGCCGGCGCTGGGAGGTTGTGTTCGCCGATGTCGTGCAAAAGCCGTCGCGCGCGCTGACCGCGCAGCGCAACGTCGTCGACCGCAACCATGCGAGCGTCACCATACCGCTCGCGGGCACCGGCAGGCAGCACCGGATCGTCGATCCCGACTCCGGCAACGCGCTGATGGTCATCACCGCGCTTCCGCCCGCGCAGGGTTTTGTCAGGCACCAGGAATTCGTGGAGTTCGCGCTGCGCGAATCGACCCATGGCGTGGTGATCGAGCCGAAGGCCGACGACATCGCCGTCGAGGTCGCGCCCGACAAGGTTACGGTGACCCGGCCCGGCGGTCTCACTTTGTCGGCGGCCAACTCCGCTCCCGAGCGCGCGACGACCGCGGCGCGGCCGATCTTCGATGTCGAGACCTGGGAGAAGGACAGCAACGCGGATTTCTTCCAGCGGCTGGACGAATTGGTCGACGTGACGGTGGCGGCGAATAGCGACGATGCGCGAACCGCGGCGCGAATCGACCTCGCCCGGTTCTACATGGCGCGCGGCTTCTATCATGAAGCCAAGGCTGTCCTCGACCTTGCGCTGTCCGAGCAAAATTCCGGAGAGGAAGATCCGGTCCTGCTGATCGTGCATTCGGTGGCGAGTTCACTGACCAACTATACGGCGGCGGCGATGCGCGATCTCGCCAATCCGGCGATCGGCGCCAACTACGATTCCCAGCTCTGGAAGGCGCTCGCGCTCGCGCGGCAGCGCAAGTGGGCCGAGGCGCGCGAAAAGTTCAAGAACGCCCAGTTCGCGATCTCGGCGTTGCCGGCCGGGCTGCAGCGTCCGATCGTCGCCGAAGCGATGCGGGCGTCGCTCGAGGTCGGCGATTATTCCGGCGCCGCCGCGCGCAGCAGCGATCTCGACGCCATCGGCGTTCCCGACGAGATGAAGCCCGCCGTCACGGTGATGCGCGGACGGCTGTCCGAGGCGTTAGGACGCGACAAGGACGCGCTTGCCCAATACGAGGAGGCGATGGCCTCGCCGGATCGCCAGGCCGCGACTGAGGCGCAGATCCACGACATCGCGTTGCGGCAGAAGCGCGACGAGATCAAGCCGGAGGAGGCGCTGCGCGATCTCGAAACGCTGTCGGCGACGTGGCGCGGCGATCGGCTGGAGGTGCAGACGCTGAAAATGCTGATGGCGCTCTACACCGATGCGGGGCGCTACGCTGAAGCGCTGGCGGTTGCGAAGACCGCCACCAAGCTGGAGCCGGATTACGCTGTGTCGCGCCAGATCCAGGACGATGCCTCGGCGCTGTTCGCCCGGCTCTTCCTCGGTGCAAAAGGCGACGATCTTCCGCCGGTCGATGCGCTGGCGATGTTCTACGACTATCGCGATTTGACGCCGATCGGCCGTCGCGGCGACGAAATGATCCGCCGCCTCGCTGATCGCCTTGTCGGGATCGATCTGCTCGATCAGGCGGCCGATCTCCTGCAATACCAGGTTGATCATCGGCTGGAGGGTGCGGCGCGCGCGCAGGTCGCCGCGCGGCTTGCGATGGTCTACCTGATGAACCGCAAGCCGGACCGGGCGATCGCCGCGCTTCGCACCACGCGAATCGCTGATCTCGCCGGCGAATTGCGCCAGCAACGATTGTTGCTGGAAGCGCGCGCGCAGAGCGACATCGGCCGTCGCGATCTCGCCCTCGACATCATCTCCAATCTCACCGGGCGCGAGGCGATCCGCCTGCGGTCGGATATTTACTGGGCGTCGCGGCGCTGGCGCGATGCATCCGAGCAGATTGAACTCTATTACGGCGACCGCTGGCGCGATTTCAAGCCGCTCACCGCGAACGAGAAGAGCGACATCATCCGCGCCGTGATCGGCTATGCGCTCGCCGAGGATGCACTGGGGCTCGCGCGGTTTCGCGAAAAATATGCGCCGCTGATGAGTGGCACCGCCGACAAGATCGCTTTCGATACCGCGAGCAAGCCGGCTTCGGACAACAGCGCCGAGTTCGAACAAATTGCCAGGATGGCGGCGAAAGTCGATACGCTCGACGGCTTCCTGCGCGAAATGAAATCGCGCTTTCCCGACATGACGGCGCGGCCGCCGCTGTCGCCAGAAGCTGTGAAGACAGATTCTTCTCCGACCGGCGCGCTGCCGCAAATTGTAGGACTGAAGAACGTCGAGGCGTCGCGCTGACGGGTCTCGCGGCCTGCGGCCTGGGCCGCGTCGCCGCCTAGGGTCGAGACTCAATTGATCCACCAAGTCAGGGTAGCGGCCAAGAGGATTGTAGAGAGGAAGATATCGGCCCGCTTGTCATAGCGGGTGGCGATGCGTCGGAAATCCTTGAGGCGGCAGAACAT
>Ga0209963_1000293_pt1 | contig 123711 bp, 111 predicted proteins | sample ThiBio_1000_biof_2_FD_183957 | JGI IMG/M metagenome (GOLD analysis project Ga0209963, IMG submission 183957) | Wastewater bioreactor microbial communities from Cape Town, South Africa - Thiocy_cont_1000_biof (SPAdes) | ecosystem: Engineered > Bioreactor > Thiocyanate-remediating >... | reverse complement strand
CACACCCCGCAAGTGGAAAAGCTGGACAGACCAGCAGCACCCGCACACCCCGCTGCGGCCGCGCCCCGCTCAAGATCAACTACCTCGATTCAAAATCACCGGGCCGGTCGATCCACGGTCTGAGGCTTAGCGCGTCCAATTCGCGCAGCCGGGCGGCGGGGTCCATCGGCGGGGCGATCGGTGCAGGTGCGGTGGGCGGAGTGACCGTGTCCGGCTCTCCGGCCGACGCTTTCCGGAGCACCGAATCCCAGTCCACGATCACGTTCTTCGGCTTGGCCGGGCCGGCGACCAGGGCGTCGAACCGGGACCCAACGGCCAGTTCCGGAATGACGAGAAGCGGTACGGCCGCCAGGATCTCGGATTGATACGGCGTCAACCCCTGCGGGTAGACGTCCAGCGTGAGCCGGACCGTCGGCCGGGTGGTCGTCGCGTTCAGGGCAGTGCCCCGGTACGACCGGACCACCACGGTCGCGGGATAGACGGCGGAGCGTTCCGTGCCGGAAGCCGCGTAGACCAGGAAGCCGATCAGCGACAAGAAGCCGACCACGACCCCCGTCATCAGCGGCAGTGCCCGCCACGGTGCGGCGTCATCCTCGAAACCCGTTCCCCACACACCGATCCCGAGCGCGGCGGCCGCGCATCCGAGGGCGATCAGGCCGCGTAGCGGCGCCCCCCGCGTCCCTTGAACGGCGCGGGCCCGCTGGACCGGGTTGCTGGGCTCGGTGCCCGCGATGTCCGTGGCCGGCGCGGCTGTGGATACCTGGGCCGTCCGGGCCGATCGTGAGAGGGCGACATTCGCGGTCCCCGCCACGATCCACACCCCACCGACGACGGCCAACGCCGTCACCGGCACCAACCACCCCGCCGCGAGCTGCGGCAGGCCCCCGAGGATCAGCAGATAGCCGATGATCATCGTCCGACCATAGCCGAGCTATGGCGTTCGCCGCGCTGACAACGAGCCCATGTTCCGCCGCACTACGGCGTGGTCAGAGGATCGGAAGCGGGCGGACCCTGATGTCGTCGGGGGTGATGACCACGATGGCCCCAGCTTCCAGTGCTCCGCGGATCTGTCCGAGATTCGCCTGGATGAGCAGCCCCTGCTCCGTCACGGAGAGCCGGAGAAGATCGCGCACGAGAACGACTGACGGCCGCGATCGTTCCGAACGCGCAAGTAAGGTGCCGAAGTCGGTGTCGGCGGTAAGGACTATCTGGCCGGATTTCTCGGCGGCATCAAGGATGGTCGCATCGGGCGCGCCCGTGCCGATGGTGTCTCGAATGTGATTCGCGGTGTCGAGATCCGATGCCAGGTATTCGCACAGCGTTGGCGACAGGCTCTCGTCAACGAGGAATCTCACGCGCTCGGCCGCAGTGCCAGGTGATACTCGCTTTCGGCAAGCTCGGCAGAATACGCCAGTGCCTGTTGGACGTCCTCACGCTCGAGATACGGGTATTCATCAAGGATTTCGTCAATCGACTTCCCACCGGCCACCATCTGCACGACCATGCCCACGGAGAGCCGCATACCGCGAATGCACGGCTTGCCACCCAAGACACTCGGGTCGACCGTGATCCGATCGAAGACGGTTGGTGCCATGGGCCGAGTATAGAAGCGGGGCTCCGGCTGTGCCGGGTCGCGCCGGGTATGGCCTGCCCTTTCGACGCCCGATGCCTGGTCTTGCCGGCGACGGTCACGATCCGCGCGGAGCGGAACGCCGTTCCGAACTACTGGGCCTTGTCCAGCCAGCGCGGCAGGTTGTCCCGCACGAACGCATCCTCCGCCTGCAGCTCGGGCACGCGGGCGATCATGACGCCGATGGCCTGAGCCTGTCCCGCCGACAGCCCCTCCTGCGGATCCAGACACCACGTGCCGGCGAGCAGGCCCTGATGCCGCAGTACCTCGTGCACACCCGCGATGACGCCGTGGAAGTCGTGCGCCACGTCGAACACCGCAGCGTTGGCCTCGGTGATCCAGGCGCTGTGCCGGAGAGCAGCGCAGCGCGCGGCCTCATCTCCATTGGCCGCTCGCCTGGCCAACTCCAGCAGTTCGACGGCGAATCGTGTCCAGACCGCCCAGTGGCCGAGCAGCCCGCCGACGAACCGTCGCCGGATCACCCCGTGGGGGGTGTGGATGTCGAACGGCAGCAGCAGGTCCGCGACGATGTTGTCGTCATTGCCGGTGTACAGCGCCACCGCATCACCGCGGCTGGACTCGACGACCCCCCGCACCAGCTCCAGCGTCCGGTAGCGGTCGAAGGGTGCCGCCTTCACCCCGACCGTCGAAGGCTGGTCCGCCAACCGGCGCCACCAGGAGCGGGACAGCGGACGGCCGCCCACCGCCTGCTGCAGGTAGAAGCCGAAGACCGGCAGCACCTCGCCGACGGCCGCGCAACGGTCCAGCAATTGGTCGTCGGTGTAGTGCTCCAACCCGCCCGGGGACACCAGCGCGATCTGGTAGCCGAGGCTGCGCGCCAGCTCGGCCTCCGCCACAGCCTGCGCGGTGGGGCCGGTGACCCCGACGATGCGAAGGATCCCGTCGCGCGGATGGGCCCCGATCTCTTCGGCCGCCAACTCCAGCACCGGCCGGAGCAGGCCGAGTTCCGGTCGATGCACCGCGAACTGGGTGGTGTGCACGGCGACGGCCAGGCCGCCGGCTCCGGCATCCAGGTAGTAGCGGGTCAGCGCGCGCTGCCGGCGCTCATCGAGCCGGCGCCGCTCGTCCAGAGCCAGCGGATGAGCGGGGATCACCTGCCCGCTGTGGAGCGCGGCGTAGGCCGGCGGATCCAGCGAGGCGGTCATTTGGGCAGACGCGGGGGCCGACATCAGAAAGCGCCGTCCCGTCGCTCGAACTTGGTCGGCTTGTTCCAGACCCGGCCGCCACGCTGAAGCCAATCGGTGACCATGTCGAACATCTGCCCGAGGCTGCGGTCCGGGTAGCCGAACAGCTCGTGACAGAGCATGGCATTGCTCAGCAGGCTGGTCGGAAGCTCGCTGCCCCCGAAGACGGGTTCGACACCCAGCCGGCGGCCGAGCTCGGCGGCCACCGTTCGCACCGACGCGGTCTCCGGACCGGCCAGGTTCAGCACGAACGGCGGCGCGTCCGCATGGGCCAGCGAACGCAGCACGACGTCGTTGGCGTAGCGCTGCCATACGACGTTGACCGTGCCGGTCTCCAGGTTCACCGGCTGGTGGTCGAGAATCGCCTTGGCCAGATCCACCAGCACCCCATAGCGCGGCTCGCAGGCATAGTTCAGCCGGATGAGGGCGACCTTGGCGCCATGTTTCCGGCTCCCGTAGGTGAACACCTGCTCCCTGCCCAGACAGGTGATGGCGTATTCACCGACCGGGGCCGTGGGGTGGTCCTCCCGTGCGCCGCCGGTGCGCGGCTCCATCAGGGGATACACGTTCCCCGTGGACAGTGCGCTGATCCTCGCCGACGCGTAGCGCCGCACCACCGCCGACGGCAGCACGGTGTTGATCATCCACGCCTCGTCCGGCCGACTCGCGGTGCCGAACTTGGCGCCCACCAGGAAGACCACCTGCCCGGCGTCCGGCAGCTGTTTCACCGCCGCCAGATCCTTGAGATCCGCGGTGACGGTATTGACGCCCCTGCTCGCCAGGGAGCTCCGGGTCGTCTCATTCGTCCAACGAGACACCGCGGTCACCGGAGTGCTGTCGCGACCCGCGGCGTCCAGGGCCCGGCGCGCCATCATGGTGATGCCGGTGCCCATTTTCCCGCCGGCGCCGAGCACGATCAGGCCGCGGTCGTCCCAGGTCCGGGCATCATCGACCAGGTCGTGGCCAGGCCGGCTCAGTTCGGACTCCAGCTCGGTCTCCGTGGCGAACATCAAAACTCCTGTAGTGCGGTGGTGGTCAGGTCGGTGGTCCCGCCGGTCGCTCGTTGCGGGGTGCGTCGGTATGCCGAATCCGCGATGACGTCCGGCACGATGTCGAGCACGTCGCGGTTGTTGGCGATCAGGGTCAGGCCCTGAGCGCGCAGCGTGGGGATCAGTGCGGCATGAAAACTGGGGTCGGTGGCGAACCGGCCCCGCAGCACCAGCGTCGGGTTGCCGATACGGGCGGCCATCGCCGTGCACGTGTCGGCCACCTTTCGGGCCGACCGCTGCACGAGCGCGGCGGCATCGGTATCGCCGTCATCGGCCCCGCGACAGATCACCAGAGCGAAGTCGGCTAGACGGGCGGCGCGGTCTTCTGCGGCCAACAGGCGGGCCGCGGCCGGTGTGTCCAGCTCCTCACCGAGCCAGTCACAGGCCATGCGGAGCAGGCCGGGTGTCTGTGCGACTCCGTCGACGGTGGCGCAGGCCAGCCGCAGGGCACTGCGACCCAGGTCCGCCGCGCTGCCACGATCGCCGAGATCCGGCCCCCAGGAGTCCATCTGGTGCAGATGCCGGGAACGGTCCATGCCGACCACACTGGTGCCGGTACCGAGGGACGCCACGGTTCCGGCGCCGCCGAGCATTGCCGCGTGGGCGAGCACGCCGTCCGACACCAGGGTGATGACGGCGCTCGGCCAGATCTGCCGGAGAGCCGCTCGGCACGCCTCCTGCTCCTTCGTCGGCGGCAGGAAGGTGGAGCCGATCACTACCGCCGACATGCCGGACCCGTCCGCGCCGCTCTGCGACCACGTCGCGGCAAGCAGGTCGGCGAGATAGCGTCCGGCCTCCGGGCCGCCGGCCAACTCCGGTGCCGCGCCGGGTCCGACCAGCACCTCCGCCCAGGGATGGATCTTGATGCGGGTACCCGATTTCCCGACGTCGATGACGACATAGGCCTGCCCGTTCACAGGTGTTCCTAGTACAACCCGCAGGGCGCGGGCGGGTCGAGGCCGATGCTGCCCGACCGCACCGTCAGCAGGTCAGGCGCGCGAGAGGCCAGCGTCTCGTTGGCATCTGGGGCGTACTGCAGGCTGTTGCACTCGAACGCCGGGTAGGACAGCGGCAGCTGGCTGGCCAGGCGCGCGGAATGCAGTAGGGCAATATCGACAGCAGTGAGATCCTGCACGGTGACGTAGGCGCCCCGTGCTCGGGCATACGCGTGGCAGAGGATCGAGAACGACTGCCCCTTGCTGGCCTTGATCACCGCGCCGGACCATCCGCGGCGGAGGAACGCGGGCATATCGGTGGGATCCGTCAGGCCCTCGTCCGCGAGGGTGGGTACCGGCCACTGGCCAGCCGGCGGCTGCAGATCGAGCACCGACCGAGGGACCGGTTGTTCGATGTAGCGGACCGACCGCAGCACACCGACCTCGGACAACGCCGCGAGAAGGGCGTCGAACTCGTCCACCGTCGGGTAGCCCTCGTTGGGGTCCAGGGCGAGACCGATCCGACCGCCCAGCGATTGCGCCGTCATGAGGACCTGCTGCGTGCGGTGCAGGTCGACCTCGGCGTCCCCGCTGAGCTTGACCTTCAGCTCCCGCACGCCGTCCGCGCGGATCCGTTGACCCAGCGGCGAGTCCGCATCGATCGCGTCGGCCAGCCCCACCACGTGCTGCACCGGCAGGCGGCGCCGCGCGGGCCCCAGTCGATAGCCCGACGGTCCGAGATCGACCGCGAAGATCCGTCGGCAGGCATCGGCCACCGCGCCGGCCGCATAGAGCTCATAGAGTCCGGCACCGGCAGCGCGCGACCACCCGTCGTGCGCCGCGTTGTCGATCGCGGCGACGCACAGCATGCGGGCGAGCGACGGCACATCCGCCGCTCGCGGATCTTCCTGGGCCATAGCGGCGAGCCGCTGCCACAGCAGGAACGGGTTGCCCTCGCCCACCTGGTCGGCCTTCGCTGCCAGCGTCACGGTCAGCTCGCGCAGGGCCGCGTCGCGGTCGGTGATGGGACCCGGCGCGGGCCATGACCACGGCACCGAGAGCATGGCGGCGCCGATGCCCTGCGCGCGATGTCCCGCACGGTTGACCACCGTGAGGGTCACGGTCGCCATCGCCACGCTGTCCACCACCCCACCGGCGAGGATCAGCGGATGCGTCAGCGGGACGTCGGTGAAGAACACCGCACCGTCCGTCACCCGGATATCGGTGTCAGCCATGGCGCCCGCGCGCTTCGTCGTGGTTCCGGCGCAGCGTCGCCAGCCGGCGTTCGACCTGTTCCAGCAGCGCGACCGGGCGAAGCAGTTCGAGGGCCGGAAGCGGCGGGGTCCGGTGAATCACCATCTGCAGAAATCGGTCGATCGCCGGCAGTAGGTAGTCGGCGCCGAGCGCGACGGTGACCGACTCGGTCCGCCCAGCCCTGCCAGCCGCGACCTGGAAGGGAACCGGCTGCTCGCCGGCTGGGGTGAGGAGTTCGATGGCCACGCGGGTGTCGCCCAGCAGTGCGTCGACCCGAACGGCGTCGGCGGACCGCGTGACCGCTTGCACCTGCACCGGGCCCGGAGCCAGGTGACAAGCGATCTCTGCCAGATGGATGCCGTAGAAGAACACGCCACCGTAAGGACTCTCGGTGTCGGCCGTGCCGCGCACGGTCAATGTCTCGAGCGGCGACTGCTCAGCCAGCGCGCGCAACGAGACGATCTCGGGCGTCCACCGCAGCACCGAATAGGAGGTGAGCGGCGCCGCAGCCTCCGAGGCAGCAGCGAGCATGCGTTCGGCGTCGGCGGTGCTGGTGGCGAACGGCTTGTCCACCCACACCGGGAGTCCCGCGCGGATCAGCGGCAGGGCGTGCACAGCATGCAGCGCCCCATGCCGGTCGGTGACGATCGCCGCGTCCACCAGACCGAGGAGCCCCTCCGGCTCGGCGACCACCCGGTCGATTCCGCCCTGCGCGGCGAGCTCGCCCGCAGCTTGCGGCTCACCGCAGACGGCGACCACGCTCCCGTGCGGCAACCGGCGGTCGATGTTGAACAGTCGGATGATCTGCGCGGCGTGGGAGTTGTCCGTGCCCACAACGCCGATCCGTATGGGTGTCTCGATCATGACGCGGCCACCAGCTCCGCGCAGAAGTCCAGGAAGGACAACGTTTCCGGCAGGGTGAGCGGCGAGTTGGCCGCCTCGTACCGGTTCTCGGAATGGCTCTCCTCGTCTGCCAGATACCCCAGGTAGCCGTCGGCACAGCAATACAGTCGGATACCGGGAAACGCGGTGGTGAGACGCCGGCCCAGGTTCGCCACCAGCTCTGCGGGAATCGCCAGCAGACGCAGCCCGCCCGTTCGCACGACCGATACCGAGGCCGTGAGCCGTGAACCGTCATCCCATCGGGACGGCACCGTGAGGTCCCGCCGAACCATCCGGAGGTCCCCGGGTGACAGTAGGCGCGCGTGCGGCAGTGTGGCCAGGAGCCGGTCGGCGACCGCGCCGCCGATCCGCATGACGTCTTCCGGGCGGCGACCCTGACGCACCAGCCGGGTGCTCACGTCGCCGGCGGCTCCCTGCGCGAAGACCACCGGGAGCTCGGTGCCGAGCTGCCGGCGTAGCTCGCGACGGGCGGCGCCGACCCAGTCGGCCGACCACCGCATGTTCTCCGGCCCGAGAACCGTGGGATGGCAAGCGAAGTCGTACAACACCGCCAGCGGTCGGTGATCGGTGTCGTACACCGTCACGACGCCCGCACTGGCATCCGCAGGCCCGTCCTTGCGCTGCCGGTTCGCAGCGATGCCGGGGATGTCGGTGCAGGAATACTCCACCGTCACCGGCGCTTCGACGAGGGCGATGCCCGACACGTCGTCATACAAGCGGCTCAGCAGGCCGGGATCGGACGCGGCCGGCAGCGACGGCAGGATCGTGCCGACCCAGCCGACGGGAGCGGAGTGGGTGTGCGAGGCGAGCACCACCATGTGTCGCTCGTCGATACCGGTGGCGTGCGCGACTGCGGTGGTCAGGGCGGCGCGTAGCGGTGCGGTCACCGCCAGCGCGTCGACGGCGATCCAGGCGAGGCGGGGGCGTCGCGGCCCGCGCAGGGTCAGGACGTTGACCTCGAGGTCGTCCAGCACACCGGTGCTGACGCCGTGGCGCGCGGCGTATCCCCCCATACCGAGTCCGGTGGGGGGTGTGACGACCGTGGCCGCTGCGGCGGCCAGCCATGGGCTGTCCATCAAGCGTTGATGCTGAGCAGGGTGGCGAGCGGTCGGCCGCGGCGTTCCATCCGGCCGATGACCTCGACGGACAGCGCCTGCGCGAGGAGTGCACCGACGATGGTCGAGGTGGGCCCGACCGGGTGCGGCTCATGGGGCACCACCGCGTCGCCCGGCACCCCGCAGTTATCGATCACCACATCGGCGAGTTCGAACAGCCGGCGACCCGATGGTGCGCGGGAGGCGACAGCGGCGCTGTGGGCCAGCGACGTCAGCGCGATCACCGCCGCGCCGCGCCGACGCGCCCCCGCCGCGAACTCGACCGGCACGGCATTGCGGCCGGAATTGGAGACCACCAGCAGGCAGTCGCCGGACCCGACGGGATGAATCTCGAGCAACGTCTCCGCCAGCCCGGCCTGGCGTTCCAGCAGGCTGCTCTTGTCCAGGCCCTCGTGCAGCATCAAAGACGGCTCCAGGATCGGCCGGAACTCCACGAGACCGCCGGCGCGCCCCCACAGCTCCTCGACCAGCATGTGGGAGTGCCCGGTCCCGAAGGCCCACCAGTGGCCGCCGTCCGCGAGCCTGGTCGCGATCAGTTCGGCGGCCCGGTCGATCGCCTCGCGCTGCGTGTCCACGGCGCGATGGATGACGTCCAGGGCCAGCGTCAGGAATCGTTCCGCGGTGGGGGATGCGGATGCGCCGTCCTGGGTCGGGCGCGTGTGCTGATCGGGCCCGGTCAGTGGGGCCCGTGTCACGTCGGCGTTCATCAGTACTGGCCGTCTCGCCGCTCGAACTTGGTGGGCTTGTCCCACACGCGCCCGCCGTCCCAGAGCCAGTCCGTGACGAGCTGGATCATCTCCCCGAGCGTGCGATCCGGATAGCCGAACAGCTCATGGCAGAGCATCGCGTTGCTCAGCAGGCTGGTCGGCAGCTCCGTGCCGCGGAACACGGGTTGGATCCCCAGTCGCGCACCGATGTCCTTGGCCACGGCGCGCACCGAGGCTGTCTCCGGCCCGGTCAGATTGAGGATGAACGGCGGCACGTCCGCCTTGCTCAGGGCGCGCAGGATCACCTCGTTCGCGTAGCGCTGCCACACGACGTTGACGGTGCCGGTCTCCAGATCCACGGGCTCTTGGGCGATAATCTGCTTGGCCAGATCCACCAGTACGCCGTAGCGGACCTCGCACGCGTAGTTCATCCGCAGCAGCGTCACCCGGGTGCCTCGGGTGCGGCTGGCGTTGACGAACACCTGCTCTCGGCCGCGGCACGTCATCGCGTACTCGCCGACGGGCCCGGTCGGGTCGCTCTCTCGCGGGCCGCCGGTGCCGGGGTCGGTCAGCGGATAGACGTTGCCGGTGGACATGGCGCAGATCGCTGCGCTCGCGTAACGCTGTGCCACGTGAGCGGGGATGACGGTGTTCGTCATCCACGCGTCATCGGTGTGCTCGGCCGTCCCGAACCGCGCCCCGACCAGAGACACCACCCGGTCGGCATCGGGAAGCCGCGACAGCGCCGCGGGATCCGACAGGTCGGCGGCCCGGGTGTGGATGCCGTGGGAGTCGAGCCACTGTCGGCGCCGCTCGTCGGTCCAGCGGGACACGGCGGTCACCGGGATATCGGACCGCCCGGCTGCGTCCAGAGCGCGTCGGGCCATGGTCGCCACCGCGGAACCCATCTTGCCGCCCGCACCGAGCACGACCAGTCCGCGGCCGGGGGTCGTCACCTCCCACCCGGCGACCTCTTCCAAGAGCTTCGGTCCCGGTCTGCTCAGTTCGTCTTCCAGCTCTTCTTCGGTGTCGAACACGATTACTGCTCCTTGACTGCCGAGGGATTCCGGTGGTCGCGGCCGTTCTCGCCCGCGCGGGGATCGAGGCCGAAGAGTTCCGCCGCGTTGCGCCAGAAGATTAGCTCCCGACTTTCCGCGCTCAGATCGGCCGACTGGTACAGGCCGATGGCGACCGCCGGGTCGATCAATGTGGCGTCGGTGCCCAGCAACAGCCGGCGATGGTCGACCTGCTCGGTGATCCGGAGCACGCGAGCCAGATCGGTGATGGAGCAGGAGAGCTCGAGGTAGAGCCGGTCGGTGAGCCCGGCGGCTTCGATGGCGCCGTCCCAGCTGGTGGCGCCGGCGTGCGCGGCGATCGCCGTGACGTGGGGCCGGTCCGCGACGAGCGCGGCCAGGTCGAGCACATCCGGCCCCCAGGTATGCACCAGCACCACGGCGTGCAGGGCCTCGAGCATGTCGAAGGTGTCACGCATCTGCGGTGACGCGATGCTGCGACCGGGGTACGTGGTGTGGATCTTGACGCCCACCCACCGATCGGACGCCAAGAAGCGCTCGGCGTCGGCCCGCCCCACCTCCGGGGTGTTGGGGTTGACCACCACATACCCGCGCAGCCGGGGATGTTCGGCGAATACCGCGTCCAGGCGGGCGTTTCCGCCCGGCGCGTCATAGACCACGGCCTCGCTGGCCGAGACGATCTGCAGGTCGATGCCGTAGTAGTCGAGCAGCCGCTCGTTCTCCTCGACGCTGCCGATGTCCATGGCGAAGAACCAGGGCCCCCAATGACCGTGGACGTCGATGATCGGCCCGTCGTAGTCCGGGCTCATGGTGTCACCGTCGTATCGGTCAGCCATCCGCCGCCGATCGTCGCCCGATCCTCGGCGGAGATCCGTGCGTGACGCAGGCGCAGGGTGCTGGGCGCGATGGCATGCAGCGGCGCCCTGCTGCCGAATGCGGCGTGCTGGGCGCCCACTTCGCCGACCAGTCGCTCGATGGAGTCCGGGGCGTTGAGCAATCGGGTGGAGGAAACGAATCCCGGCTCCTCGCGGGCCAGCAGGATGAAGTCGGCGAGGTGGTAGGCGTGCACATCGAGGAACACGACCCGCAACCCCTGGCCGGCGAAGGCCGGCCAGATCTCGCGGACGTCGCCGTCGGTCAGGATCGTGATTCCGGCCGCCGCGGCCAGGGTGATCGTGTGACGGTAGGCGGGGGAGGCGATGGGTACTCCCTGCAGGGCGCCGAACAGCCGAAGCGTCCGGACGCCGGCGTTCGACGCGGTGGCCAGCAGCTCCTCCGCCCGCAGTGCATTGCGCAGGTTGACCGTCACCACGGGCGACCAGGCGGGCCGGTCTGCCGCGAGGCTGAGGGTCTCGGCGAGCCCGTCGACGTCGTCGAACCAGGCGCCCCGCGCGGAGCAGACCAGCGCGCCGGTGACGTCTGCCTCGGCCAGGGTGGCCGCTGCCTTCTCCGGCGATAGGTCGATATCGGCCTGTGCCGGCCAGGTTCCGACCAAGACATCACAGTCCAGTGCGATCGGGCCGGTGGGCAGGGGGCGGTACATCGACGTGTCAGCTCGTCGCGCGACGGTGCGCGTCGATGACGGCGTTCACGACCCGATCCACGTGTTCACCGCGATAGTTCTCGTTCCAGGCGATGACGACCAGCGAGTCCGCGACGAGCGAGTCCGCCACCGGGCATTCGCCGCTCCGATAGCGGGTCGGCCGGTCGTCGGCGACGGTGAAGGGGAAGTGGCTGGTGCCGAAGACCTGTCGCCCCGTCATGGCCGGGGTCTGGTTGAGCGGGGTCGTCAGGTAGCCGCCCGCCGCCGGCACCCCGTGCTCGATGAGCACGGCGGCGAACTTGCGGCAGCCCAGGTGGATCTGCTGGCGATCCAGCACGAGTGGCAGCATCCAGAAGGAGTGGCGGTCCGGGTGCTGCGGCAGACGCAACCCCGGCAGTCCCGTCAGCGCGCTGATCGCTGATCCTGCCGTCCGCCTGCGGGCGGCGATGACGCCGGCCAGTTTGGGGAGCTGGGCCCGGGTCACTGCGGCCTGCAACTCCGTCATCCGGTAGTTGAGCCCGGGGAACAGGTGGGTGCGCTCGCCGGTATCGCGGGGCCAGCCCTTGTCGGCGAAGAGTCGCATACGCCGGGCGTAGGCGGGATCGTTCGTCACGGTGAGGCCGCCGTCGCCGGCGCTGATGTGCTTGGACTGCTGCAGGCTGAAACAGCCGATGTCGCCGTGTGTCCCGACTGGGCCCCCGATCGCGTCGGGGCGTGCGAGGTAGGCCTGCGCGCAGTCCTCGATCACCACGATGCCGCGTTCGTGCGCCAGGGCGACGATCTCGTCGATCCGCGCCGAGCCGCCGAACAGGTGCACCACGATGACGGCGCGAGTGCGCGGGGTGACGACTGCCAGGAACGACTCGGGCGTCATACATCCGGTGAGAGGGTCCACATCGGCGAAGACCGGAATCGCGCACTGTGCCAGGACTCCCGCCACGGTGCCGTAGTCGGTGATCGGGGGGACCACGATCTCGTCGCCCGGTTCGGGGTTCACGGCGGCGACCGCGAGGTGCAGTGCCGCAGTCCCGGAGGTGCTTGCCACGGTCTCGCCGACGCCGAGGTAGTCCGCGAACTCCCGTTCGAGCGCACCAGCCTCCGTGCCCACCGTGCGACAGAGCCGCCCGGACTCGAGCACCCTGGTCACCGCGGCGAGTTCCTCCGCACCGAAGGTGCGCCCGGAGGCGTCGCCGGTGGTGGGGAATGCCAGCGGTGGGGAGGCCGTTGATGGCCGGCCCGCGTGGGCGTCGACGGTCGTCATGATGTCGTCCAATCGGCCTGGAGGGTGGAAGGCCGGCAAGTCACCGATCACCGGTGAGAAGGGAACCGGACTAGCCCAGTTTATGCGGTCGGTGGTGCGGTAGGCAAGTCGGTACCGCGACGACATTGGCCACCGATGAGGCCCTCGGGGCTGCCAGGGCGAGCCCGCGGAGGTCAGTCGCCGTACGGCGCGGTCAGGTGGATGGGGCTGCTGGACGACCGTTGGCTGACCTCCAGATCGAAGCGATCTCCGCGGTAGATGGACTTGCTGTAGTCGATGACTTGCCCGGAGCTGTCCCGAGTCGTGGCGGTGATCAGCAGGCACGGCACTGTGGTGTCGATCCCCAGCAGCTCCGTCTCCTCGGCGGTGGGCCGGACCGCGGCCACTCGTGCTTGGGCGCTGGTCGGCCGTATGCCGTAGCGGGTCTCGATGATCCGATCCAGCGGCTCCTGCTCGAAGTCGACCGACTCCAGACCGGGGAATCGTTCCAGCGAGATCGTGGTGCGCTCGATGCCGGTGGGCAGACCGTCGGCGGTGCGAATCAGTGCCAGCCTGAGTGCTCGCCCTCCGGTGGGCACCTCGAGGCGCTGCGCCACCTCTGAGGTGACACGAAAGATGTTGTGCTCCTGAATGATTGACCCGGCTTTCTGTCCCCGGCGGTTGAGTTCGAAACCGAAGGGGCGGCCGATCCCGAAGGACGGAGCGGGCGGGTCCGCGACCACGATGCCCACCCCGGGCAGGATTCGGACGATGCCGTCGGCGGCCAGCTTGCGAATCTCTCCGCGCACCGTCATCCGCGCCACGCCGTAACGCTCGGCGAGTCCCCGCTCGGAGGGCAGCGGGGCGCCGGCCTCGAGTCCGCTGATGAGATCCAGCAGGATCTTCCGGAGCTGGTCACCCTTGGGCAGATCGTCATCGAGGGCGCGCGGCAGTTGAAGCTCGTCGGTATCGATCAGGTTGCCACGCCGTGCCATTGCTTCTCCTGCACTCTGTTCTGGGTACTTCAGTCCGGTCGCATCCACATGATCGATGCGAGTGCGCGCTGCTGTGATCATGACGGTGACTGATTTGTGTGTCGAGGGCTTGACAACGCTCGATTCCCCAGTCCACCATATTTGAAGTCCGGACTAGACCAGTTAAGGGAAGGTGGCGAGCAGAGCCCCTTATGGTACGCCCGGACTCACAGGTCCTTCACTGCAAGCGAAAGGCTCAGCATGTCCGAATCGAATGGCACTGACCGCATACCGGAGCCGAGGTACCTGAGCCGGCGCCGGCTGCTGGTGGGCCTGGGTGCGTCCGCCGTCACCTTCGGGCTGGCTGCGTGCGCGCCTGGCACGACCGGCAACAACACCTCATCGAGCAACCCGTCCGGCAGCACCACGCCGTCGGGCAGTAACTCGTCGGCCCCGAGCACCGGCAGCACCGGATCTTCCAGCGACACCGGAACCTCGACCGCTGCGCCGGAGCCGCTCAGCGGCAAGGTCGCTTTTTGGACGATCAATCTGAAGGCGGGGTTCGAGGACTACATCAATGGCATGATCAAGGCCTTCCAGACACAGCACCCCGGCGTCTCCATCGAGTGGACCGACGTGCCCGGCGATCAGATCGACGCGAAGTTCCTCGCCGCAATTGCCAGCAGCGACGTTCCGGATGCGGTCAACATGTGGAACGACAGCATCTCCGGGGTGAGTGTCAAGCTGACAGATCTCTCCACCGTGCTGTCTGCCGACGAACTGTCCGATTACCAGCCCGGCCTGCTCAATCCGTTCAAGATCGATGGTCGGCAGGTCGCCATCCCGTGGTATCACGGCGGCATGCCGGTCATGATCTACCAGAAGTCCGTGCTGAAGAAGGTGAGCAGTTTCAATCCGGAGCAGCCCCCGCAAACCTACGACGAGGCCCTGAATCTCGCGCAGAGCATCTACGACGCCACAAAGGTGTACGGGACCGCGTTGATCCCGCGCGACGACATCATGTCCTACTACGGCGTCAAGATGATCAGCGACGACAAGACGAAGGCGGCGTTCGCGACGCCCGAGGGTGCCGCGGTCTTCGAGCACTTCAAGAAGGCCTACACCGACAAAGGCCTGGCTCCCGGATCGGTCTCGAACCAAGGCGTGCCACCGCAGTACATCGATAACGGCAAAGTGGGCTTCGCGATCAACAGCCCGGCCTGGCTAGCCAATGTCAAGAAGAACGCGCCCCAGATCTACGGCGACATCGACATCGCGCCCGCGCCCATGAGCACGGACGGCAAGTATCTCCTCACCGAGATCCAGACCCTGGTGGTGCCCTCCGCGTCCAAGAACCCGAAGGCCGGCGCGGCTTTCATCAAATTCATCACCGACGCCCAAAATCAACTCGCGTTCTGCAAGCTAGTGCCCATCTTCCCGAGTTCGATCAAGGCGGGCGAGGATGCGTTCTTCACCGAGAAATCCGACGATTCGCTCGACACGAAGGCCAAGCTGATGATCGGCAAGAACCTGTCCAAGCTCGAGTACGTCCAGTACGGCACCACGCATGATTCCGAACTCGGCACGGTGTTCCGGACGGGCGCCGCCGACTACTTGACCGGCTCGCAGTCCGCGACGGCGGCATTGGCGGCCATTGCCGATAAGTGGAATACCATCCTCGCTGGATGACGATTCAAACGTGGATGGACTTGCGACTGAATCCCGCTCTGCCGCACGCGAAGCAGCCCCGGTCATGACGGCCTCACCGGCCGTCATGACCGGGGCCGCACGTGGGTGGCGTACGCGCAGTTCCCGGAACGACGGACCCGTCGGGCGCAGCCGCATAGCGCCGTACCTCTTTCTGTTGCCGGGTATGACGCTGTTCGTGACCTTCGTCGTCTGGCCCGCGGCCTCGGCGATCCAGATCGCGTTCTACAAATACAACATCGTCGACCCCGCCGTGCCGGTCGGCTGGAGCAACTTCAGGCGGCTGTTAGCCAGCAGCGAATTCTGGCAGGTCGTCCGTAATTCGCTGATCTACATGGTCGGTCTCGTCCCGTTCGCCACGATCTTCCCGCTCTTGCTCGCCGTTGCCGTGAACCGGCCGCTGCGGGGTATCAAGGTGTTCCGGGCCATCTACTTCATGCCGGTCATCACGTCGATGGTCGCAGTGGCCGTCGCCTGGCAATTCGTCTTCGACGATCAGGGCGTCCTGAACTGGATCTTCAGCCTCTTCGGACACCATAACCCCATCCACTTCCTGATCAACACGGCGTGGGCACAGCCTTCGCTGATCCTCGTCGAGGGATGGAAGGGCATGGGCACCTACATGATGATCCTGCTCGCCGGGCTGCAATCCATTCCGAGCGATCTCTACGAGGCTGCGACCGTCGACGGCGCCGGTGCCTGGGCACGATTGCGGCATGTCACCTTGCCGATGATGCGACCCTTCCTGGCAGTGGCGCTCACCCTGGAGATGTTGGGCTCCATGCAGGTGTTCACCTCCATATTCATGCTGACCCGAGGCGGCCCGAGCAACAGCACCGCGTCTCTGGGGTATTTCATCTACAGCCAGGCATTCGAAGGCCACCGGATGGGCTACGCAAGCGCCGCCGCGCTCATGATGTGCGTGTTCCTGGTGCTGCTGTCCTTGCTGAACTTCCGTTTCGGCCAGCGGAGGGATTGACCGATGACACAGACTCTGCCTGCCGAACAGCACAGTGCGGCCCCAGTCGACGCCACGAGAGCCTGGCGGTTGACCAAGCGCGGGCTTCACTACCTGATGCTCATCGCCTTGGCCGCGATCTTCATCGCCCCGTTCCTCATTCTGCTCTCCGCGTCGCTCAAGCCCGCGACGCAGGACGTGTTCTCCTTCCCGCCGGACCTTATTCCGCGGCCGCCGACCATCGCGGCATACGTCCGGGCGTGGACGCAGATCGATTTCCCGTTGTATTTACGCAACTCCTTTATCCTGGTCTTCGCCACCGTTCCATTGACCGTCATTGTCTGCTCATTAACCGCCTACCCGCTGGCCTTGATGCGATTCCCCGGGCGCAGATTGGTCTTCTTCGCGCTGTTGGCCTCCATGTTCCTGCCCAACGAGGTCATGCTCATCCCGCTATACCTGATCGTGAATAGTCTGGGCATGATCAACACGTTCCAGGGCGTGATCCTTCCCGATGTGCTCACCGTGGTCGGCATTCTGATGCTCATTCAGGCGTTCACGACAGTCCCCCGGGAACTGTCCGAAGCCGCCAGAATCGACGGCTGCGGCGAATGGCGCATTTTCTGGAGTGTCCTGCTGCCGGTGGTGCGCCCGACTCTCGCCGTGGTGGCCATCTTCGGATTCATCAACGTGTGGAACGACTTCCTGTGGCCGTTGGTGGTGCTCAATGACGGCAGCAAGTACCCGGTGGCATTGGGCGTCGCCTATCTGAAGGGCATCAGCGGCGTCGATGTGCGGCTGCTCTCCGCCGGTGCGATCATCGCCATCGCCCCGATCGTGATCTTCTTCGTCATCATGCAGCGACAGGTGATGGAGGGCGCCAAAGGCGCGGTCAAGGGGTGACGGCGGCGATCGCGGTGGCCGGCCCGAGGTGCCGATCGAGGAAGGCGTAGGCGGCTTCGCGTACCGGGGCGGGAAAGTCGTGGCCGCCGTGGCCGACCCAGGTCGCCATGGCATCCGCCGCGCCCAACGCGCGGTACAGGTCCCACACCTGGTCCAAGGCGCGTGTCGACTGCGGCCAGTTCGGGAAGTACTCATCCTGCAGTGCGAGCCAGGTGAACAGCGGGCGCGGTGCCACCAGGGCGAGGATCTCGTGGAACTCGAAGGGCACCAGACCGCGACCGAGCATCGGGGTCAACGCGGGGAAGTGGCTGAACCAGTCTCGCTCCCCCCATCGCTGCCGATCCGGATCGCCTGCGAAGGTCACGAAACCGCAACTCGACACCACGGCCTTCACCCGGCCGTCGAGTCCCGCCAGGAACCAGCCGTTGTAGCCGCCGAGGGAGTGCCCGATCACACCGATGCGGGTTCCGTCGACTCCGGGCACGGACCCCAACACGCTCACGGCCTGACGGTGGTCGGCCATCATCTTTCCGACCGGGGACAGCCGGGGATGGTCATCGACGAAACGGGCCGTGTGGAAAGGACTATCGCCGGGCCCGACCCGCTCGCCCGCGGTGATGGCGTCGGGCGCAAGCACCGCGTATCCGCGTTGGACTAGTTCCAGCCCGTAGCGGCGATTGTCGCGTCCGGAAGGGACCGCGATGTCACCCTTGCCGTCGTCGGAGGTGGGGTGCAGGGCCAGCATCGCCGGCCACGGTCCCGGCGTTTCCGGCAGGAGCAGCAGCGCGGGTACCTGGTCGTCATCGGCGGTGGGAAAGACGATATGAAGCCGGCGGTGGTCGCATGCTTGTTCGTCGGCGAGCACCTGGTACGTGGGCTCGCACAGTGCGGGTAGGTCGCCGACCACAGGCAGCCAGCGGGACAGGATCTCCTCGCGCCGCCTGCTCCACTCCGGCGCGTCCAGCGACGGCAGGTGCCCGGCGTCGAGTTCGTCCCAGCGGTACATCAGCACACCCCCGACAGCTCGAGCAGGTGAGAGCCCGATGCGACGTACAAGCGATCGCCCACCACCGCGCCACCGGCGGTGAGCGGTCGATCGGATCGGTAGACCACCTCGATGGTGTTGTCCTGCAGACCGATCCGGGCCACGCCGTCGCGGTGGACCACGAGCAGCGCCTCGTCGGTGGTGATCCCGCTGCCGTAGGCGGCCGGCCCCAGATCGAGCCGCTGGACGGGCCCTACCGCCTCGAGCGACCCCGGGTCGACGAACACGCACAACCCCTCCGCGCTCACCAGGCGGACCAGCCCGTCCGCGCCGCTCGCGGCGGCTGACCAGGTGGCGACGCCGGGCACCGGGACGCCGGTGTGCGTCACCCTTGCGGCGGCCACGTCGAGCAGGTAGACCACCGCATCGTTCGCGAATCGCGTGGCGCCGCCTGGTGTCTCGACGCTGGTCGCGCCGAGCAGCATCGTCTCTCCCACCATCGCCAACGTTGTCGTCGCCTGGTGCGGAACCACGGCGTCGTGTTCGAGGATCCGGGAGCGGCCGGTCACCAGATCGGTGAGCGCGAGCCCGCCGCCATCGGAGCCATAGGGGCCGTAGCCGCCCCAGATCGCCGTATCGCCGTGCACCAACACGCATCGCGGCCGGTGGATCTGGTCGAACTTCGTCAGGTGCACGGGATTGACGCCGGCCTGCACCGGAGCCGCGGGGTCCAGCACATACAGGTGCCCACCGGCGTAGGCGACGCCGACCAGAACCCGGCGCCACCGTGCCCAGGCGCAGATGTTCCCGCCGGCCTCTGCGACGGGCGCCAGTCCGTACACCGTCGCTTCGCCGTCCGAGGTGACGTCGAAGAGCTGTAGCGGATGGTTCGACGTTCCGTGGATACGACCCGTCGGCCCCGTGACGAGCGGCGACAACTCCGCACCGGCGGAGTCGTACGCGAGCGTGATCGGCTGCGGACGTGCCGTGGTGCGGAGCCGGTGCTCCGGCAGGTCGAGCTCGATCACCTGCCATGGCGCGGCCACCGGCTCGTGAATGCGGGCGAACCCGCGGCCGTGGAAGGACGACGGCGCGGCAGTCGGCACCGGGGTGGCGGTGCCCCGATGCAGCCGGAGCCAGTGTGCCGGCTGCTGTGGGTCGGGATGGATCTCGTCCGCATCAACGTGGCCATAGACCTGGCCGTCACGACCGCGGCGGATCTGCCCACAGCCGGTTGCCCCGCGCTCGGCCAGCGTGGTCAGCTCTCCGGTCGCCGGGTCGAACGACACGAGGATGCGCCGGGTGGTCCCGATGCCGACGTAGACCCAACCGTCGTCGTCGACGGCCAGATGCCCCGCGTACTGCTCCGTGGGGTGCAGCGGCACGGGATCGCTCACCGTGTCGGACGCGCGGTCCCAGCGCAGCAGCAGGCAGCTCGGGTAGGTGGTGAGCCAGACACCGCCGTGCCCGTCGTCTGCCCAGGCGAAGCCGGTGATCTCCTCGTCCGGGCACAGCTGGACGTGTCGCACCGTCAACCGGATCGGATCGATCTCGCAAACCCAGCTGGCCCCGCCGGTCACGACTGTGGCATCGGAGGTCGCCAGACAGGCGAAGGGAAACGAGTCGTCGGGAAGTTCCAACTGCGTGCTCGCACCGGTGTCCGGATCCGCGACGAGGGCCCATCCGCGCGAGCAGACCACCAGCCGTGCGCCCCGGGCGGAATCGACGGTGATCGCTGCGCCGCGAGCCTCCGCGGCATTGACCATCACTCCCAGATCGGTCAGCCGGATCGCTGCCCCGCCGTCCCGTGCAGCGCCCGCCATAAGCGAACGATAGCAGCCCGATCGACGGCAGTGGGCTAGACCTGTAGATGTGATTCCGGCGTGACCGCAAGTGGGTTCGACGGGCCTGCGGTCGAGCCTGTACAACTGGGCTAGACCGCTGTAGCGTGGCGGCGTCGCGGTGCTGGCCGCACACTTCGCTAGTGACGCTGATGACGGCGTAGCCGGGCTCGGCGCGGTGGCCACGTGGGCGCAGAAAGTCGCCCAGGGCTGGAGCCTGAACCCCGGCCGGTACCCCAGTACTCTCGCGACCGACCAGGACGACGGCGACGTCACCGAGAGATTCGAGAAAGGTTTCACCATGTTCGAAGCTGGTGTGTCCAGAGGCGTCATTACGCCCTCGATCGGCTCGTCCATGGCCGGCTTCTCACATCGATGGACGTCGAAGGGCGTTCACGACGATCTCTCTGCGCAGGCGCTGGTCCTGGCCGGCGCATCGGGTTCTATCGAACTCGTCTGGATTTGCTGCGATCTGTTGTCCGTTCCCGGATTCATCGTGGACAAGATTCGTACCCGCGTCGGCGCGGCGTGGGCAATTCGACCGGAACGCGTCTTGGTCTCGGCCGCGCACAACCATTACGCCAGCCCGGTGGACGATTCAGGTGAGGCGCTGGCAGTAGTGGTCGACGAGCGGACCTCGTCCTATGCGGACCATTTCGTGAATGTCGTGGTCGGTCTGGTGGGGAAGGCCATTCGATCGTCGGAACCCTGCCGGATCCGGTTCGGCACCGGTACCACTGCCATCGGGGTGAACCGACGTGAACGACGCGATGGGGAGATCGTTCTGGGCCAGAATCCTGACGGACCCATTGATCGGGCCCTGCGAGTTCTGCGCATTGATGGAATGCAGGGTGCGCCGCTGGCGGTCGTGGTTCATGCGGCGTGCCACGTCGTCTCGCTGGGGGCGGAATTCGACGACTTTACTGCCGATTTCCCCGGAGTGATGCGTGACACTGTTCAGCGGATGACGGGGGCTGAGACCTTCTTTGTTCAGGGTTGCGCCGGTGACGTCAACCCCATTTGCATGGGGGCGGCATGGTCCAACCCGGCCCGGCTCGGTCTCATGCTGGCCGCGGATGTTCTCGGTGTGTACGACGATGAACATCTACAAGAACTCGACGGAGTGGAGATCCGCGCGATTCGACGTGACATCGACCTTGCGCCGTGGCTACCGCCCTCGGAAGCGCAGGCGTGGGACGAGATTCGGAGTATTGAATCGGCAGCCGAGAAAGCCGGCACCGGTGACGGTGTTGATCGATTCTGGGACCAGTGGCGGCTGCGGAAGCTATCCCGCGCGATCGGCGCATTGCGGAGGCCCGATGAGGCGGTCGCGGTGCGGTGTTCCCTCACCGGTCTATCGCTGGGGTCGGAATTGGCCATTGTGACCGCGCCCGGTGAAGTGTTCAGCGAGTTGGGCCTGCACGTGCAGGCGCGGTCCCCGTTCCCCGCGACCATCGTCGCGGGCTACACCAACGGATCCATCGACTACATCCCGACCGCGACGGCATTCCGGGAGGGTGGATACGAAGTGTCACACGGCTGCCGAATTGCAGCGGGCGAAGGCGAGCGCGTGGCGTCAGAGCTGTCGAGGATCCTCGAAGACCTGGTCAGGGGCGAACTGTGACTCACAGCTGTGCCAGGTCGGCGGGATTCTTGTCGGTGATTGATTCGGCGATCCCGTGGACCAAGTGGAGCAGGTGTAGCGCTCCCGAATGACTGTGGCGTGGACCCCGGGTTCGTCCGGGTCCACGCCACAGTCAATCTGCGAGGACTTGAGGAGATACGAAGCGGACTACTCTTCCTTCTCCTCGATGTCGACGAAGGCAGCGCCCTCGGCGGCCCGCTGAACGGCCTCGGCGCCCCCGTGCGCGCCGTCGCGGCTGGCGTAGGCCTGGCCTTGGGCGACGACCTCGCCGTTGCCGGCCTTGAGACGGAACCGGAACTTGCCCGACTTGTCCTCGTAGATTTCGAACTTTCCTGCCATCGCGGCGATCCTTTCTCGGAGGGGTTCGGGTGATCTTGGCAGATTCGCGCCGTTCTGGGAAGACGGGGCGGCCCTCGGTTGCTCACCCGGGTTGTCCCCCTGTCCGATTTCCATCCACATCTGTTGGCGGCGGCTCGGTTCGCGTCGGTGGGTGCGGCAGTCTCGACTCATCAGCGGGTATGACGTTGTTCGCGGCATGGGAGGTTTGTGATGGTCGGACGAGTTCGGCTCTGGGGCAACAGGTTTGCGTGTCGACTACGGCGCGCTCGTCGGTCTGTGGACGCGGGAATGACGACCATCGTGGCGGCGCTGATCGCCGTCGCTGGTTGACTCCCGCGGTTGCCTCGGCGGCTGGGCGGCAAGGCGTATGACGAAGTACCTTAGCTGTATGACAATGATGAGCTTCCGGGTCGATGAGCATGAGGCCGATGAGATCCGGCAGTGGGCGGAGCAGTTGGGCGTGGACCGATCGCAATTGCTTCGAGATGCCACGCACCGATACCTGGTAGCGCTGGCGAGTGAACGTGATGCGCAGACGTGGCAACGCCAGCCGCTCACCGTCGACGAGGAAGCGCTGGCCGGCGTCGCGGACTGGGGTCCGTCGGAGGAGTGGGCTGACTGGGCCGATGCGACGCGGTGAGATCTGGTTCGCGGCGACTCCGGGTGGTGACCGGCCGGTCCTGGTCCTTACGCGAGATCCCGTTGCGGACCACATCGGATCTGTGGTTGTCGCGGCGTTAACGCGTACAGTCCGCGGCCTCGTGTCCGAGCTGGAGCTGAACCCGGACGACGACGGCGTGCCCAGCGCGTGCGTGGTCAACTTCGACAACCTCCACACACTCCCGAGGACCCAGTTCCGTCGCAGGGTGACCACGTTGTCGGAGGTACGCCTCATTCAAGCCTGCCGAACTCTGCGGGCGGCTACCGGTTGCTCTTGAAGAACACTGGCGCGGTACGGGTGCCGGCCGCCAGTTACCGACGCGCGTCGTCTCATTCAGAATGACAACCAGCACCTGGCCGAGGCGGAACGCAACGACGACGTCCTGGTGCTTTGGCAGCGCGTCGGACGGCCCGCGTGGGTGCTAGAGACAAGAGGTCCGCCCCCATGCCACGGCGGAAGCAACCGGCTTTCTGTCGGCTGTGCCGACGGGTGCGACTGCGTCACGGCGTCAGGACGATCTTGCCAGGGTGAACCGCAGAGCGGAGTGCTTCGACCGCCTGGGCGGCGTCGGCGAACTCATACGTGTGTGAGTGTGTCGAGCGCAGTTTTCCCGATGCGAGACCTGCGGCGAGTTCAGCGATGTCGTCGCCGCGTGTCGACGCCATGAGAGTGACGGCCTTGAGACCTCCAGCAAACGGAGCTCGGGCTGACCGGGACAGTGGGCCGAGGACTTTCCCGCCCTTCTCGCCGCCACCGAGTACGAGAATGCCGCCCGCCGTAATTACCCGTTTCCAGCGCGCGATCGGCAGGCTCCCCGCAAAGTCGAGCACGGCATCGAAGCGCCGCGCTCCTTCCGTGGGGCTGGTTGTCGCGTAGTCGATCACTTCGTCGGCGCCGAGTTCGCGGACGAAGCTTGCCTTGGACGCGCTACACACCGCGATGACGTACGCGCCGCTCGACGAGGCGAGCTGCACCGCGTACGATCCGACACCTCCGCCCGCACCGGTGATCGCGACGCGCTTGCCCTCGAGCTCGCCCACGGCGCGCAGCGCCTGCAGTGCGGTGTATCCGGGCATCGGCACCGCCGCCGCCTGCTCGAAGCTCACGCCCTGGGGCAACGGCTGCAGCAGAACTTCGCTCGCGCTCGCTCGCGTGGCCCAGGAGCCGCGGGCCGATCCGAACACTTCGTCGCCGACGGCGAACCTCGTGACGCCCGGCCCGATGGCGGCCACGACGCCTGCGACGTCCTGACCGAGAACCGCCTGTTTGGGTCGCCGAAACCCCACGGCGAGCCGCACGAGAGTCGGTTCACCCGACATCATGTGCCACTCCGCCATGTTGACACCAGCAGCGGCGACGTCCACGATCACCCGTCCCGGCTCAGGTGCCGGCTCGTCGACCTCCTCGACACGAAGCACGGACGTGTCCCCGTACTCGTGTCGTACGACAGCTCTCATCTGTGGTTCTCCTCCTGTGCGTAACTGAACACGTCGCCGAGCCCGACGCCGAAGACGTGTGCGATCTGGAAGGCCATCTCAAGGGATGGCGAGTACTTGCCCTGTTCGATCGCGATGATCGTCTGACGGGTGACGCCGATGCGGTCTGCGAGTTCGGCCTGGGTCATCTCTCCTGCGGAGAACCGCAGAAGACGGATTCTGTTGGCGACCCGTGTCGGCCTCACCATGTCAGAAGCCTCGCTGATACGCGGCGAGCTTTGTTGCCGCCTGCAGCATGGCCGCGAGAACGAAGCAGAGGTAGAGCGCGTTTGCGATGTAGACATGCGGAGCCTCGACGAAGCACAGGATGAGCGCCGCCACACCACCGGTGGCGATGAACGAGTTGCCGACACGCGAGCCCAACCACCCGATCTCCTTGTCACGCCGATCGACCCTGCGAGCTCCTGCCATGCCGATCACGATCCCAGCCAAGATGCCGGCGGTGATCGCCCCGACGATCGCCCACACCATCGGCCAGACATACGTCTCCGCATCGAGCGGCCCACTCCCCGCCAGGTACGCAAGAACGAGATACACCACGTAACCGACCGGGGCGATGGCTCCGAATGCCCAGGTGTTCTTCTCCTCGTACGACACAGACCCTCCCCACATCGAATGTCAAGAATTCTTGACATCGGTCAATGTAGTGAATCCTCAACATCATGTCAATTATTCTTTACTCGCCCTCACTCGCGGACCGAGGGCGACTGGAGTCGTTTCGCGGCGATCGCGACCAGCGCTGCCACCCGCCAGTTACCGACGCGCGTCGTCGACGTGTTGGGCGTCAATAAGCTACATGCCGAGACGGATCACGAGTCCGTCGCCTTGTATCGTGCGATGGGCTGGACGATCTCGAACCTGGGCGAGAAGTACCAAGGCATAGAGTGTTTCGACCGCCGCTGGTAGGCGTCTGCCGTGTAGTGCGCGAACTGTGCCGCCATGCCCGCCCGGTGCCCCTGGATTCGCTAAGGTCCCCAGGACCCGACTGGAGGTCTCGGCGGCGGTGCTTGTCCACCTGTCCGATTTCCATCCACATCCGTTGGCGGCGGCTCGATTCGCGTCGGTGGGTGCGGCAGTCTCGACCCATCAGCGGGTATGACGTTGTTCGCGGCATGGGAGGTTTGTGATGGTCGGGCGAGTTCGGCTCTGGGGCAAGAGGTTTGCGTGTCGGGTACGGCGCGCTCGTCGGTCTGTGGACGCGGGAATGACGACGGTCGAGTACGCGATCGGCACCGTCGTCGCCGCGGCGTTCGCAGCGGTGCTGTACAAGATCGTCACCGGTGACTCGATCGTGTCGGGGTTGACGAATTTGATCCAGTCCGCGCTCGCGACGAACTGGTAGACGTTCGGTGGTCCGGCGTCCGGTGCGCGCAGAGGCGGGCCGGCGGAGACGTTCCTGCGGGAACGGGTCGCGTCGCTCGGCGTGCGGTAACGCGCTCGTCGCCCCGCCCGTCGTTGCGCACGGCACCGAACGACGGTGCCGGCCCGCGAAGCGGTTCGGGGGCGGCGATACGGGCAGCGTGACGATCGAGGCTGCCGTGGCGCTGTCGGCACTGGTCGTGGTTCTCGCGCTGTGCCTGGCGGGCATCGGCGTGCTGATCGCCCAGGTGCGGGCGACCGACGCGGCCGGGGAGGCGGCACGTCAAGCCGCACGAGGAGACGACGCGGCCGCTCGTGCGGCGGTGGTGAGGCTGGCGCCGGCTGATTCGGTGCTCACGTTGTCGGGCACTGATGTCGTGACGGCGCAGGTCGAGGCGCCGCCGTTGGGCGCACTGTTGCCCGGGATCCGTGTCGGCGCAACGGCTGTCGCCGCGCGGGAACCGGACGTCCCGTGATGCGTTCGCGGGGCGCGCGCGGTGATGACGGCATGGCGACCGTCCTTGCCTGCGTGTGCGTGCTCGCCTTGATTGCGGTGACGGCGCTCGCCCTGCAGTTCGGCGCGGCGGTCGTCGCGCGCCATCGCGCCGAGAACGCCGCGGAGATGGGGGCTTTGGCCGGCGCCGGGGAGATGCTATCGGGCGCCGACGTGGCGTGCTCCGCGGCGGCGCGGATGGTCGCGCAGAACTCAACCGCGGTGAAGAGCTGCACTGTGGAGGGCGCCGATGTGCTGGTGACGGTCTCGGTCGACGTGCGGGTCGGGCCACTGCGCGGCAGAGCGACCGGGCGCGCCCGCGCCGGACCGGTCGCCGCGCAATCATACTGAGCAACCCTGGCCCGCATATTCGATCGAGCGACCCGGCCCTGTGATCCCGGCATCAGCCGGTGGCCGTGAAGGCTCCGGCGGCGATCAAGGGGGAGAAGACTTTGTGGTCATACCGCGGTAGTAGGATTGTCGCTATGGCACGTGGGAGGCTGGCCCGGAAGCTGGCGATTTCGATGGACGCGGATCTGGCCGACGGCGTCCGAGCGGCGGCCGCCGACGAGGGCTTGAGTGTCTCCGCGTGGATATCCGCCACTTCGCGGGATGCGCTGCAGATTCGTGAGGGCCTTGCCGCCGTCGCCGAGTGGGAAGCCGAGCATGGTGCTTTCGCCGAGGCGGAACTCTCGATGGCGCGCATGCGCGTCGCCGCGAAATCGACGGTCGCGGTCGAGCGCCGCGCAGCATTATGACCGCGGTCTATGACGCCGGGGTGCTGATCGCAGCGGAGAGTTCCGTGCGAGCGGTGTGGGCGGAGCACCGCGTCTGCCTGGAGATGGGAGTTCTCCCCGTCACCACCGCGCCGGTCGTCGCGCAGGTGAGTCGATCCGCCCGCCAAGTCCAGCTCAGGCGTTTCCTTCGGGGCTGTCGCGTGCGCCCCTTCGACGATGCCCAATCCCACCGCGTCGGCGAGTTGCTAGCGGCTACCGGGACGAGCGATGTCGTCGATGCGCACGTTGCCGCAGTGGCCTCCGAGTCGAAAGCCGGGTCGGTGATCACCAGCGATCCGGACGACATCGCCGCTTTGCTCGCCGCCGCCGGAAGCGCCGCACGTGTGATCGCCGTCGGCTGACCCCGAATGCGCGGCAGTCCGCGAACCCGGCGTCAGTTGGTGACGGTGAAGGCGCCGGTGGCACCGATGACGGCGTCGGCCATCGCGTGCGTCAGGAAGGGGTACGTGCCCGGCTCCGAGAAGCGCAGCTCGACGAACCCGCCATTGCCCGGGTCGACCGGAAGTGTTTGCGCCGCACCGGATTCCACGCCTGCCGACGTGCCGTCCTTCAGTAGGTACGCGCCGTTCAGGTATTCCGTCGTGAACTGCGCGCCGATTACGTGGAACGCCAGCGAGCGGGTCGGCCCGGCGTCGACTACCCAGATCCGCACCAGCTCACCGACTTTCGCAGTGAGCGGAGCGTGCTGATAGGCGAACGGGTATCCGTTGAACGCGACGGCATCGGGCTTGTCCGCCAGCATCTTCGCGTAGTCGCCGATCTGGCCCTGCGGCCCGAAGAACAGCTCCGAGCCGACCAGCACATATTCGGCGCCGGCCGGGGCGAGGTCCGGCGGATCGATGATGATCGCGCCGTACATGCCGTTCCCCATGTGCATCAGCATGGGCTCCACCGAACAGTGGTACAGCCACGCGCCGGCATGCGTCGCGACGAAGCTGTAGGTGTGGGTCTTACCGGCCGGGATGGGCGTCATCACCTTCGCCGGCGGCCCGGACTCAGCGTGGAAGTCGATGTTGTGCGTCATGTCCGTGTCGTTGACCACGGTGACGTTGAACCGGTCACCGACCTTGCCGCGCAGCACTGGACCGGGCACCCGGCCGTCGAACGTCCACAGCAACTGCGTCACGCCGGGCGCCACGGCCGTCTCGACATTCTTGATGTGCCAGGTCACGTCGTGCACGGTGGTGTTCGGCGCTGGAGGCAGCGACGCGTCGACCGGCTTCCACCCCGCGGGCGGGGTTGCCGTGAGATCCGGTGAGACGGCGTCATTCGAGGATGACGCTGTTCCGGCGCCGGCGCCGGCGCCGCCAGCGGCGCCACCCATGCCTGCCATTCCGGCCATGCCGCCGGTGCCAGCATTCGGCGGTGTCGCGGCGCCGGGCACGGCGACGGTGATCGAGATGACCATGCCCGCCTGGCGGTGACCGGGGACGGTGCACCATCCCTCGACCGGCGCATCGATTACCCCGGCATCGAGCACGGCGGACTGGCCGGGGTCGAGCATCGGTGTCGTCGGGCCGGTGGCGAGATGCAGGTCGTGCTGCATGGCTCCGTTGTTCTTCACGTTCAAGACGAGCTTCGCGCCGCGTTCCACGACGAGATGTGCCGGAAGGATCTTCAGGTCGACGAGTGAGATGTCCACTCCCGCAGCGGCTTCCGCGGCGGTGATCACGTCTGCGGAGCCGGCCGGTGGCGCTGTCGTTCCGCCGGCGCTGCTCGCGGTGGTGCCGCTGTTCGCGAAGAGAATGGCGCCGACCAGAATCGCGACGCCGATCGCGCTGCCGATCACGCCGGACCGGATCCGAGCCCGTCGGCTCGGCAGCACCAGCCCGGTCACCGGGTCGGGCGGCGGGCTCGCGGCGGGCGCAAACGCAGCCGGCGCCGACCGGGAACCCACCGCCCGCGCGGCGATCTCCCGCCGATGCACGACCGCGGCGCGCGCGAAGGCGCCCACCGTCACGCCGACGAACGCGAGGATCGCGACCTCGTTCAACACCCCGCCGATCTGCCACGCCCAGACGAGCCCCGCGGTGTCGCCCACCAGCACCCGCAGCACGAGCCCCGCGTGCAACAACGCCAGCGGGGCGTAGAAGATCGGGAAGTAGGGCAACGGTTTTCGTATCACGGCAGGCGCGATCACCGGTGCATGCGCGAACACCATCGACATCACGAAGCCCAAGAAGACGGTGTGCAGTTCGGCGTCATAGAACGGATTGAACGGCGCACCGCTGTACGCCGGGTTGCCGACCTGGTACCCGGCGATCGCCCACAGGATTCCGCCGCCGGCCAACCAGACATATCCGGCCAGCAGACCCGCCGCCATGAACCGGGTGACACCCTTGGCGTAGATCGTGCGCCGCGCCAGGTCGTAGGTGCCGAGCCACACCGCCATCGCGAGCATCGCGAGGCCGGTCAGCCGGATGCCCCACTGCGGCAGCCACAGCGACACAGTCGCCCCGGCCACCATGCCGAGGATCGCCACCACGAGCGACACTCGCACCGGCGTCGACCGTTTCAGCATCCGGGAGAGCTCTAGCCGCTCCGCGGTGATGGTCACGACGAGGAAGATCGCGAGCCACGGCACGGTATCGGAGATTGACCGGCCGCTCATCGCGACGGCCGCGGCGACCGCCCAGCCGACCGCGGCCAGCCCCATCAGCGTGTTGTGCGTGGATCGCTGGATCCGGTCGAGCCGGCCGTAGACGGCCACCAGGATCGCGCCGGCCGCGAAGAAGAATGCGTAGCCGATCCAGGCCGTCCACCCGGCCACCACCCAGACGGAGCCGAGGACGGAAAACGCGGGCACCCCCCAGGACCACCATCGGCCCAGCGCGACCGCCCGCTCCGTCGAGATCAGCGTCCCGAGGAAGCCGAGGCTCATCAGGAACCCGTGCTGCGCGAAGGAGGTCCCCGCCGACGGCACCGTATAGCCCAAGCGGGCGAGCCCGCCCCACAGCCCCGCGAGCAGCACCAGGATGCCGAACGGCAGCGCAAACAGGCCCGGCGGTAGCCTCCTCGAGGACACCGCAGCAGGCCCGGCCGTCGTCGGTTGGCGCGGGCCCGCGGATCGCAGCGGTGGCGGTAGCACGGTCCTATCCTCCGGAGCCGAAGTCGACAATCACGCGATGCCACCTGCCGCGAACCACGCGGGAACGCGCCCATGCCACCGTCGTGACCTCCAACCTATCGGCGCCGCCGTGCACCCGGCCGGCCCAGCACGGTGACCTTCATGACGTGACGCGCGGCAGACCGCCCCGGTCGTCTGCGAGCACCGGGTACGGTATCCGGGCGGACGCCCGCGAACAGCGTTATACTCGGTCGATCGGTCACCCCGCGGTCGGCCGGCCGATCCGGACCCGCCAGATCTCCGGCCCCTGCTCCAGGTAGTCCCAGGTGAAATCGCCGGAGTACTCCGCGTCGAACTGGTAGTAGAGCGGCTTCGGGTCGTGATCGTTGACCAGTTCGAACCCGGCGCCCGGATCCAGCTTGCGGTAGGTGTCCAGGATCAGCGCGTGGCGGCGCATGTGCGGCTCGGAACGGACGTCGAGCACGGGGTCCATGGGGTGTCCTTTCGGCAGCGAATATCAACCGTCGCATTTTATGCAACGAGTATGTGTGAAAATTATCGGATGGGCGACAGTGGGCGTCCGCGGGCCGGGCGACGGGTCTACAGTTCGGGCGACGGCTCTTTTTCCCCGGGGGTCCGGATCAAACACGGTGCAAGATCAAATACAGGGCAAGGAGGTTCCGATGACGGCGACGCTCGCCGAGGCGCTGGAGCAGGAACACAAGGACATCGACGCCGGCATTTCGGCGTTCACCGGCGGCCTGGCGGACGGCGCGCCGCCCGTCGACACGATGCGAAAGGCGCTCGCCGCGCACCGCCGGCACATCTACCTCGAGGAGACGATCCTCTTCCCGCCGCTGCGTGCCGGCGGCATGTTCGCCGCCATCCTGGTGATGCTGCGCGAGCACGGGCAGATGTGGAACCTGATGGACGAACTGGAGCCGCTGGTGGCTGCGGGCGGCACCGATCCGGCGGTGCCCGGGTTGTGCGAGAAGTTCGTGGCGCTGATCGCCGCGCACAACCTCAAGGAGGAGGCGACGATCTACGCCAAGGCCGACGAGACGTTGAACGGGCCCGCCACCGAGCAGCTTCGTGAGTTCCTGGCCACCGGCACGATGCCCGCCGGGTGGGTCTGCGAGAAGGCCTGAACCCGCTGCGGCGCCGGGCTTTTCGAGTATGACGACGTTCCGGGGTCGGGCCGTGCGGCTACACCGATGCGGTCTCGGCGGCGTCCGCGGCCTCGCGCCGGGCCACCATGTCGAGCGCGATGTCGATGATCATGTCCTCCTGGCCGCCCACCAGTTTTCGCTCCCCGACGGTGATCAGGATGTCGCGCGCGTCCACGCCGTAGCGCTGCGCGGCGGCCTCCGCGTGCCGGAGGAAGCTGCCGTAGGCACCGGCGTAGCCGAGGCTGAGCGTCTCCCGATCGACCCGCACCGGCCGGTCCTGCAGCGGGCGGACGAGGTCGTCGGCCGCGTCCTGCAGCGCGAAGAGGTCGGCGCCCACGTCCCACCCCTGCAGCCGGGCCACCGCGACGAACGGTTCGATCGGGCAGTTGCCCGCCCCGGCACCCTGACCGGCCAGCGAGGCGTCCACCCGGAACGCGCCCTCCTCCACCGCGACGACGGAGTTCGCCACGGAGAGCGACAGGTTCTCGTGCGCGTGGATGCCGATCTGCGTGTCCGGACGCAGCGCGTCGCGGTAGGCGCGGATGCGGTCGCGGACCCCGTTCATGGTGAGCCGGCCCCCGGAGTCGGTGACGTACACACAGTGCGCGCCATAGGACTCCATCAGTTTCGCTTGCTGCGCAAGGCTTTCCGGGTCGTTCATGTGCGCCATCATCAGGAACCCGGACACGTCCATGCCGAGTTCCCGGGCGGCGGCGATGTGCTGGGCAGAGACGTCCGCCTCGGTGCAGTGCGTGGCGATGCGTACGGATCGGACGCCGGACGCATAGGCGCGGCGCAGATCGGCGATGGTGCCGATGCCGGGCAGCAGCAGCGTGGTGAGCGTCGCATGCCGGATCACCTCGGCGGCGGCCTCGATCCACTCCCAGTCGGTGTGCGAACCGGGGCCATAGTTGATCGAACTGCCGGCCAGCCCGTCGCCGTGCGAGACCTCGATCGCGTCGACACCCGCCGCGTCGAGAGCGGCGACGATCATGCGGACCGTGTCGGGCGTGATGCGATGCCGGATGGCGTGCATCCCGTCGCGCAGCGTCACGTCCTGCAGGTAGATCGTGGTGCTCATGCCTGTGCCTCCGAAAGATCGCGCGCAGCAAGGGTTTCCGCGGTGCGCAGCGCCGCCGACGTCATGATGTCCAGGTTGCCGGCATAGGCGGGAAGATAGTGCGCGGCGCCCTCGATCTCCAGGAACACCGACACCTGGTGCGTCACCTCGACTCCCGCGGTGAGGGTGCCGACGGGCTGCCCGTCCGGGACCGCCGTGATCTGCACCTTCTGCTTGAGCCGGTACCCGGGTACGTAGGCCTGCACATCGGCGACCATCTTCTCGACGGAACTCGTGATGCGCTCGTGGATCTCCGGATCGGCGGCGTCGATCAGGCAGAAGACGGTGTCCCGCATGATCATCGGCGGCTCGGCCGGGTTCAGGATGATGATCGCCTTGCCGTGCGCCGCGCCGCCGACCGCCTCAATGGCCCGGCTCGTCGTCTCGGTGAACTCGTCGATGTTCGCCCGGGTGCCCGGTCCCGCCGACTTCGAGGCGATCGAGGCGACAATCTCGGCGTAGGCGACCGGGGTGACGCGCGAGATCGCCGCAACGATCGGGATTGTCGCCTGGCCGCCGCAGGTCACCATGTTCACGTTCGGCGCGTCGATGTGATCGTCCAGGTTGACGACGGGCACCACGAACGGCCCGATCGCGGCCGGCGTGAGGTCGATGAGCTGCTTGCCGTACGGCGCCAGTGCGGCGGCATTCGCCTCGTGCGCCTTCGCGCTGGTGGCATCGAATATGACGCGGATCTGCTCGAAACCGGGCATCGCGATGAGCCCGTCGACACCCCGATCCGTGGTCGGGATACCGAGCCGCTTCGCCCGCGCCAGGCCGTCGGAGGCCGGGTCGATGCCGACCATCGCGCCCATGGCGAGGGACTTCGACAGCCGGATGACCTTGATCATCAGATCACTGCCGATATTGCCCGACCCGATGATGGCAACCGTGGCCTTGGTCGCGTCCGCGGGCAGTTCTCGGGCTGCTTCTTCCGACACTTGGTCCTCCGCTGGGTTTTCGAAGAGTGCTTGTCGATGATCGTGTGCCGGCGGCCGATCAGTGAGCTCGGCTCGCGGTGCCGGCCGTACTCGCCGTGAAGGAGGCGCTGACCGTGCCGAGCCCGCGCAGCTCCGCGCGCACGTGCTCGCCCGGACGGATCGGATACATGGGTCCGAGCGCGCCGGAGAGCACGAGTTGCCCCGCGCGCAGCGGCTGGCCGAAATCCCGCGCCGTGCGGGCGAGCCAGGCCAGCGCCGTCAGCGGATCGCCGAGGCAGGCCGCGCCGTTGCCGGACGAGACCTGGGTGTCGCCGGCGAACATCGTCATCTCCACGTCCACCGGCTCGATCTCGTCCAGGGTCCGGCGCGGTTGCCCGAGCACATACAGTGCGCTGGAACCGTTGTCGGCCACGGTGTCCACGAACGTGATGTCCCAGTTCGCGATGCGGCTGTCCACGATCTCCAACGCGGGCAGCACGGCGGCCACGGCGCCGCGCACCTGAGCCGCGTCGAGCGGGCCGTCCGCGAGGTCCGCGCCGAGCACGAACGCGACCTCCGCCTCGACCTTCGGCTGCAGCAGCGCGCCGATCGGGACGGCGTCGCCGTCGTCGAAACCCATGTCGTCGAACAGGATCCCGAAATCCGGCTGATCCACGCCGAGCTGCTTCTGCACCGCCGGAGAGGTGAGGCCGATCTTGCGCCCCACGATGGTGGCGCCGCCCGCCAGCCGGAGCTCGGCGAGCCGCTGCTGGACCGCGTAGGCGCCTGCGGCGTCATCGGCCGCAATGGTGTCGCGGACCGGCGCGCACGCGATCCCCGTCCTCGACGCGGCGCGCAGCCGGTCGGCCAGGGATGCGACGGTGGCGGTGTCCAGCGGTGTCGTCGGCTGTCTCATGGCGTCTCCATCCCCAAAAAGCGCCGTGCGGTGCCGGTTTCGATCATCGCGCGGCCCTCGGCCGACAGGAACTCGGCCTTGCGGACGACCGCTCCCGCGGGGCGCTCGCCCAGCGGGTAGGGGTAGTCGCTGCCGACCATGACGCGGTCCACACCGACAGTGTCGACGAGCAGGCGCAGCGCCCGCTCGTCGAACACCACCGAGTCGACGTGGAACCGGCCGATGTAGTGCGACGGCGGCTTCGCGGAGGTCGCGATCAGGTCGGGCCGGCCGTGCCACGCGTTCTCGAAGCGGCCGAGCCAGAACGCGAACGAGCCGCCGCCGTGCGCGAAGCAGATCTTCAGGTTCTCCGGCACTCGGTCGAAGACGCCGCCGAGGATCATCGCGATGATCGACAAGTGCGTCTCCGCAGGCATTCCCGCGAGCCACCGCGCCATCCACCGGTCCAGCCGCGGCGAGGTCGGCATGTCCCACGGATGCACGAACACCGGCACGCCCAGCGACGCGGCATGCTGCAGGAACGTGACGATGCCGGCGTCGTCGAGATCCCTGTCGCCGACGTGGTTCCCGATCTCCACGCCGCGGTGGCCGGCGGCGACGGCGCGTTCCAGTTCCCGGCAGGCGGCATCCGGGTCCTGCAACGGCACCTGGCAGAACGGGACGAAACGCGGGCTGGGTGCGCAGATCTCCAGCGCGAGATCGTTGAAGATCCGGCAGATCCGCTCCGCCTCGACGGGCGCCGCGTCGTAACTGAAGAACACCGGGGTGGGCGAGACCACTTGCGCGGCAACGCCGTCCGCGTCCATATCGGCCAGCCGGGCCTCCGCGTCCCAGCAGTCGCTATGGATACGGCGGAACTCCGCGGAGCCGATCATGATGGTCGCGTCGCGTTCGGAATCGACCCGCAAGAAAGGCCGCCCCGCACCCAACTCCGGCCACCCCTTCGGGACGAAGTGGGTGTGGATGTCGATGAGCCCCAACGAATGTCAGCCCTTACCGGGGTGCTTGGTGCCGCACTGCGCACAGACGCGGCCCTCGTCGGAGTTGTAGAACTCCGCGAACACCGGCGGCAGATCGACGACGATGTCGTTGACCTTGAGCTCGACCTCGTGCACCTTGTGGTGGCAGTTCGGGCAGAACCAGGCGAACCGTTCGAGTTCACCGGCCGCGCGGACCCGCTCGATCACCAGGCCGATCGACCCCTGCTCGGGACGCTGCGGGGAGTGATAGGTGTTGCGCGGCAACATCCATACCTCGCCCTCGTGGATGTCGACGCGCTGCGGGCCGTCGTCCGTCATCAGATCGACGTGGATGTTGCCCTTGATCTGGTAGAACCACTCCTCGTACGGGTCGTGGTGATAATCGGTGCGGGAGTTCGGGCCGCCGACGACCATGATGATGAAGTCGTCGCCGACCGCCAGGGCCTTGTTGCCGACGGGCGGCTTGAACTGGTCCTTGTTCTCCTCGATCCAGCCCAGGAAGTTCACGGGCGGCATGATGTCGGTCATTGCTGTTCCTCCTTGATGGGTAGGGCGGCGACTGCCTGCATCTCGATCAGCAGATGCGGGTGGGGGAGTTGGTGAACGGCGACAGTCGTTCTGGCCGGGCCGGTCTCGTCGAAGAACTCCGCCCACACCTCGTTGTAGCCGCCGAAGTCGTTCATGGAGACCAGGTAGGACGTGACCTGCACCAGATCGGCGAGGCCGGCGCCGACCTCGGCGAGGATGTCCCGGATGTTGCCGATCACGGCGCGGGTCTGCACCCGGATGTCCAGGTCGGTCACGCCCATCTCGTCGACTTTCGCGCCCGCGAACGTGTTGTCCGGCAGCCTGCTGCTGGTGCCCGAGACGTAGACGAAGCCGTTCGCCACCCTGACATGCGGGAAGCGGCCGCGTGGCATCGCTTTGCCGGCAACGGTTCTCGCCTCAGTCATGGGTATGGGCCTGTCCGGGCTCGGCCGTCATCTCCGCTGTTTCGGCGCCTGGAGCGGTGGACACGGACACGGTGCCCAACCCGGCCACCTCGGCGGTGACCCTGGCCCCGGCCGGCAGCGGGACCGCCGCGGTGGCGGCCCCGGCCAGCAGCACCGCACCGGCCGGCAGCACCTGCCCGTACCGGGCGGCGAGCCGCGCGGTGGTGGGGAGTGCCTGCCACGGGTCGTCCAGGATATCGGTGGTCGAGCCGGTGGCGCAGACCCTGCCGTCGACGCGCATCTCGACGGCGCGGTCGAGCAGTTGCGTGGCGCTGCCTTCGCCCAGTTCAGTCCACGGCCCGATCACGAAATGCGAGCCGGAGGTGTTGTCGGCGACCACGTCTTCCAGCGTGAAACGGAAGTCCTGGTAACGACTGTCGATGATCTCCAGCGCGGGCGCGACGGCGTCGACGGCGCCGCGGAGATCCGCATCGGGGGCGGACGTGTCGACGGCGCGGCCGAGCCGGAAGGCGACCTCCGGCTCGATGCGGGGGTGCACGCCGCGGGAGATGTCCAGGAGCCCGCCGTCGGGCACGTGCATGGCGTCGGTGAGCACGCCGATGATGACGTCGGCGACGCCCATCTGCTCGGCCTTGGCCTTGCTGGTCAATCCGAGTTTGGCGCCGACCACGCGCTCGCCGGCGGACATCCGGAGGCGGACCCCGGCGGCCTGCACGGCGTAGGCGTCGTCCAGGGTCAGCGATGTGGTCGCGGTGAGTTGCGGGATGGCGCGGCCGGAACGCCGGGCCTCGTGCAGGTTTTCGGCGCACGCCCCGATGACGGCCGTCGGGGTGTGCGGGTCCGTGCTCATGGGTTCGGTCATGGTTTTCGTCGCCGCCCCTGTCACAGCTTGATGCACACGTTCGTCGGCTGCGTGTAGAAGTGGAACGAATGCATGCCGCCCTCGCGCCCGATGCCGGACAGGCCCATCCCGCCGAACGGGGAGCGCAGGTCGCGCAGGTACCACGTGTTGACCCATGCCATCCCGACCCGCATCTGTTGCGCGACCCGATGCGCCCGTTCCAGGTTCGAGGTCCAGACCGCCGCGGCCAGGCCGTAATCCGTGTCGTTGGCGAGTGTGACGGCCTCCTCCTCGCTGTCGAACGGCACGAGAGCGGCTGTCGGGCCGAAGATCTCCTCGCGGAGCACCCGGTCGGCGTTCGTCACACCGGTCCATAGGGTCGGCTCGATCCAGGACCCGTTCGCCAGTTCCGGCCCGAGGTCGGGGACACCGCCGCCGACCAGCACCTCCGCGCCCTCGTCGAGCGCCAGGTCGTAGTAGGCCTGCACCTTGCGGCGGTGTTCCTGGGAGATCAGCGGGCCGGTGGTCACCCCCTCTGCATCGGGCCGACCGAGCTTCAGCCCCTTCGCGCGGTCGACCAGCCCCGACACGACGTCATCGAAGATTCCCCGCTGCACGTACACGCGTTCCGTGCACAGACAGACCTGGCCGGAGTTCATGAAGACGGAGCGGGTCAGTCCGTCGAGTGTCGCCTCCAGGTCGCAGTCGTCGAACACGACCGCCGCGTTCTTGCCACCGAGCTCGAACGAGACCGGCCGCACCCGCGGGGCGACCGCCCGCATGATCGCCGAGCCGGTGCGGGACTCGCCGGTGAACGTGACCCCGTCGATGCCCGGATGGGCGGTCAGGTACTCGCCCGCGGAATCGGGGCCGAACCCGTGGACCACGTTATAGACGCCGTCGGGGATGCCGGCTTCCGCCATGATCTCCGCGAGAAGCGTTGCAGAGGACGGTGTCTCCTCGGACGGCTTGACGACGACGGCATTGCCGCAGGCGAGCGCCGGTGCGACCTTCCAGGTGAGCAGCAACAGCGGCAGGTTCCACGGCACGATCACGGCGACCACGCCGAGTGGTTTCGCGACGGCGTAGTTCAACGCCTGGCCGCCGCCCGCGAGATCCATCAGATACGAATCGACCCCGGCGCCGGCGACGGTGTCGGCGAAGGAGCGGAAGTTCATCGCGGCCCGGGCGACGTCGAGCTCGCGGGCCAGCGGCAGGGGCTTTCCGGTGTCGGCAACTTCGGCGACGACGAGATCGTCGAAGCGCGCCTCGATGCGGTCGGCGACCTTCCGCAGCAACCTGACCCGCTCGCCGACGCCGGTGCGGCCCCAGTGGCCGTCGAGCGCGCGCCGGGCGGCTTGCACCGCCGCGTCGACCACGTCGGGCCCGGCCTCGTGGACCTTCGCGACGAGAGTCCCGTCGACGGGATTGATCTTGTCGAAGGCCGCCCGGCCGGGGAGCGGCGCGCCCGCGACCATGTTGTACAGATCTGGACCCGGCATGGGCCAAGCCTAGGAACTCGCGCAATACCTGGCCAATGCCATTTGCCGATCGAGCCATGCCGAAAGTGACATGGCCTCGCTCCGCCGCTACCGTCGGTGGATGCACGCGGTCAAGCTCCTCGACGGCCGGCTCAAGCTCCGGCACCTCATCCTCGTCGACGCGCTCACCGAGAACGGTTCGGTGGTGGGCGCGGCGGCGGCACTGCACGTGACCCAGCCGGTCGTCACCCGCGCGCTGCGCGACCTGGAGGACATCCTCGGGGTGGAGCTGTACGAGCGCGGGCCGCGCGGGATCGCGCCCACCGAGTTCGGTATCGCGTTCACCGACCATGCCCGATCGGTGCTCGCCCAGCTTCGCCAAGCCGCGCGGCATGTCGAGGAGATCGCCGACGCACGGCGTGGGCAGGTCGTGGTGGGCACGCATCTCGCCGGCTCGAACCTGCTGCTGCCACGGGCGATCGCCGAGTTGAAGAAGGGCCATCCGCTGCTGTCGGTGGTGGTGCGGGAGGGCAGTCCGGAGACGCTGCAGACCGACCTGCGCGCCGGCCGCGTCGACGTGATCGTGGGCCGGATCACGCGCACCGCATCCGAGGCGTTGCGCCACGAGGTGCTGTATGAGGAGCATGTGCGCCTCGTGGTGGGCGATCGGCATCCGTTGGCGGGCCGGCCGGACGCGACACTCGCTGAGGTGATGCACTTTCCGTGGATCCTGCCGGGGCTGGACACCGGCCTCCGGTTCGAGCTGGAGCGGTTCTTCTCGCACGGCGGCTTCGACCTGCCGGCGAACCGGGTGGAGACGACCTCGTTCCTGGCCGTGCGGCAACTGTTGATCGAGACGGACATGGTGGCGGCGCTGCCGGCGCTAATCGCGTCGACCGACCCGCGGCTGGTGGTGCTGCCGATCGAGCTCGAGGCGGTGGGGCACCGGGTGGGCATGACGACGGCGCGCGGGCGGCGGCTGAGCCCGAGTTCGCAGGCCATGATCGGCGCCTTGCGCGAGGCCGCGGCCGCGATCACCGCGGGGTAGTGCGGCGCACGGTGGTTCAGCCCGTGGCGGCTCGAGGCTGCGCGGTGTGCCCGCCGCGGAACAACGTCATACTCGGCGGCGACGACCCCACGTACGCAGGAAGCGGAAGCCGCCCACCAGACCCACTGTCCCGCTTGCTATGCCGGCGAGTTGCGCGGCGCGCCGCCGCCGGATCTTCGAATACGGCACGGTGGTGAACGAGACCAGCTCGTAGAGGGACTTGAACCGGCCACCGGTCGCCCGGCCGACGGCGTGCTCCACGGCGCTCTTCGCGCGAAAAGACCGGCGGTTCACGGAATCTCGCATCTCGACGAAGTTTGCCAGCGAGAAGCGGGCGATGGCGTCCGTGTCGGGTTTGCGCCGCTGCTGGTAGTCCGCAAAGATCGCCGGCCAGTCCGGGCCGTGCGCGTCGTAGAGCTCCGACAGGGCGACAGTGTCCTCGAACCCGCAATTCGCGCCCTGCCCGTAGAACGGCACGATGGCGTGCGCCGCGTCACCGACAAGCGCTGCGGTGCACCGCTTTCCGGCCGCGAACCAGGGCCAGGTGCGGACGGTGACCAGCGAGCCGATCGGGTTGTTCCGGTAGTCGTCGGCGAGCGTCGGCATCACCGGGACGGCGTCCGGGTAGTGCTCGGCGAAGTAGTTTCCGATCTCGGCGTCGGTGGCGGGCCGGTCGAACCCACCCGGTCCGGTGCGCGGCCAGAACAGCGTGCAGGTGAAGGAACGATCCTGGTTGGGCAGCGCGATCATCATCGAATCGCCGCGCGCCCAGATGTGCAGCGCGTGCGGGTCGAGCGCGAAATCGCCGGCGTCGGTGGCCGGGATCGACAGTTCCTTGTAGCCGTGGCCGAGCGAGTCGACGTCGACCCGGAACCCGCCGCGTTCGGCCAGGTGCTTGCGCACGGTGCTGAACGCCCCGTCCGCGCCGAACACCGTCCGCGCCCGGATCACCTTCTCGCCGGCCGGGGTTTCGAATAAGACGTTTCCCTCGTCGAGGCTGATTTCGGTGAGCTTGTGGTCGAAAACCAGCTCCACGCCAGGGGTTTCGGCAGCAGCGTTCAGGAGTTCGATGTTGAGCAGGGTGCGGCTGATGGAATTGATCGCATGTCTGCCGTCCGCGCTGTACGGCTGCAGATTCGGCGGCCCGTCGACGGGGTGGACCATGCGGCCGGCCATCGGCAGCGAGACGCCGAGCGCTAGATCCTCGAGCCCGATCTGCTGCAGGGCCGCGAGCCCGCGCGCGGACAGTGCCAGGTTGATCGACCGGCCGCGTTCCGCCCCGTCGACGCGCGGGTCCGAACGGCGCTCGAAAACCGTGACGGGCAGCCCCTTTCGGCCGAGCAGGACGGCGAGCAGACTCCCCGTCAGCCCCGCGCCGATGATGACGATGCTGTCCTTTTCTGCGGCAGGCGGTGCGGGGGCGTGCTCGGTCCGGGAGGTGCCGGGGGATGCGGCCGGTGTCATGCTGACGGCACCTCCGCCGCGAGAGCCTGTGCGGCGCGCCAACAGTCGTGGAAGGTGGAGTACATCGGGATCGGCGCGAGCCGGACCACATCGGGCTGCCGGGCGTCGGCGATGACGCCGTGGTTCGCGCGCAGGCGCGCGGTGAGGTCGCCGACATCGATCGCGTCGAACTGCACGGACAGTTGGGCGCCGCGCCGCTCGGGGTCGGCGGGCGTGATGATGCGCATGGGGCGGGTCGCCATGACCGGCTGCAGCTGTGCTTCGAGATAGGCGGTGAGCCGTGTGCTCTTGGCGCGCAGGTTGGCGAGGCCGGTTTCGGCGAACATGCGGTAAGAGGCGAGCACCGGGGCCATCGCCATGATCGGCGGGTTGGACATCGACCAGGCATCGGCGGACGGCTGCTCGTCGACGGTCGGCGCCATCTGGAAGCGGGTGGCCGGGTTCGTGCTCCACCAGCCGTGCAGCTTCGGGATGGCCGGATTCGCGAGGTGGCGCTCGTGGACGAATGCGCCGCCGACGGCACCCGGGCCGCCGTTCAGATACTTGTAGTTGCACCATGCCGCCCAGTCGACATCCCAATCGTGCAGGGACAATTCGAGGTTTCCGGCAGCATGGGCGAGATCGATCGCGACGATCGCGCCGGCGGCGTGGCCGGCCCTGGTGACGGCGGGAATGTCGATCGCTTCGCCGGTGTAGTAGTTGATGCCGCCGAGGAGGACGAGGGCGAGTTCACCGCCGACGGCCGCGATGGTGGCAGCAATGTCCTCGGTGTGCAGCGTGTGCTCACCGGCGCGGGGGGCGAGACGGACGATGGCGTCGTCCGGGTCGAACCCGTGCAGCGCGGCCTGGCTGCGCACCGCGTAACTGTCCGACGGGAAGGCGTCATCCTCGATGATGATCTTGAAGCGTTCCGCGGTCGGGCGGTAGAAGCTGATCATCAACAGGTGCAGGTTGACGGTCAGCGTGTTCATGACGACGATCTCGGTCGGCCGGGCGCCCATCAACTCGGCGGCCGTGCCCCGCAGGTTCTCGTGATAAGACACCCACGGCCGCGCCGCCTCGCCGTGCCCCTCCACGCCGAGCCGTGCCCAATCGTCCAGCTCCTGCCGGAGGATCGCGGCGGTCGCCCTCGGCTGTAGGCCGAGCGAATTGCCTGCGAAGTAAGCGATCTCGCTGTATGTGCCGTCGTACGGCAGCATGTGGAACTCGGACCGCCGCGTGGGCAGCGGGTCTGCCGCATCCAATTCGCGCGCGACCGCTTCACCGTTCGCCTGCGCAGCTGTCATGGTGGGGGACTTCCTTCACTGTCATGGGTATACCGGCGATCGTCGGCCTGCTCCGGCCGGCGCAGACGCACCGCGGTGAGCCGCCGATCGGGCCATTAGGCTAACCGCGCGCTCGGCAACCGAACAAGGCATAGCGCGAGCGCGAATGAGCATCGATGCTCCGCCGCTACCGCGCCGGAAGCTCACCGATGTCGGTGCGAACCGCCCAGAGTTCCGGGAAGAAGGTGAGGTCGAGCGCACGCTTCAAGAATGCTACGCCGGTCGAGCCGCCCGTGCCGCGTTTGTAGCCGATGATGCGCTCCACGGTCTTCATGTGGCGGAACCGCCAGGTTTGGAAATTGTCTTCGATATCGAGCAATTCTTCGCACGTCTCGTAGACGGCCCAGTGCTGCTGCGGATCGGCGTAGACCGTCGCGAAGACCGTGACCAATTCCTCGTCCAGCGTGTGCGGCTCGGACCAGTCCCGGTCCAGAAGGCGCTGCGGGATCGCGTATCCGCGACGGGACAGGAATCGGAGGAACTCGTCATAAACGCTCGGCGCATTGAGGGCGTCGGTCAATTGCTGCTGCGCGGCCGGATCATGCCGGAAGACGGCCAGCATTCCGGAGTTCTTGTTGCCGAGCATGAACTCCATCAATCGGTACTGCAGCGACTGGAAGCCGGAGGAATGGCCGAGCAGGCCGCGGAACTGCGCATACTCCGCGGGGGTCAGGGTGGCGAGCACCGACCACTGATCCGACAGTTGCTTCTGAACGTGCTTGATACGGGCGAGCCGTTTCAGCGCCGGACCGAGGTCGTCGGCGGCGATCAGCGAGATCGCGGAACGCAGTTCGTGAAGAACCAGCTTGATCCACAATTCCGAGGTGTGATGCTGGATAATGAACAGCATCTCGTCGTGATGATCGGATACCGGAACCTGCGCCGAGAGCAACGTGTCGAGGTGCAAATAGCTGCCGTAGTTCATCGCGGCGACGTCCCGCTGGATTCCCTCTTCGAGCGGGCGGAGATTCGGTGATGTCATGGCCGGTCCTTTCGACGAACGGCGGGTGAGAGCGCGGGGCACTCGCGTCGACTCTAGGCCGAAGGTCGGCCGGTCACCTCCCGGCGATCTCGGGAAGGACGACCTCGCGCCACGCATCGGCATTCGGGTCGATGAGCGCCATGTGATCGACTCCAGGGAGTTCGAGGTACCGGATCTCGGGGTGGGCCGCGGCGACGACAAGGTGGCTTACGCCGATTCGGGCTATCAGGGGCATCGCCAAGAACCTGAACCGACTGCACGTGGCATTCGTCTCCGCAGATGTGCTCATGCGTGCCCGCGCTGTTACCATCTTGACCGGGTAGACCATGGCGGAGCCTTCCCGAAACCGGCCGGTAGGGCTCGTCGAAGCGCTGAAAGCCTCACCAAGGCAACGGAAATCACGATCCGAACCGGGGACTCCCACCCAACCGACGGTGCCCACCGAGCGCCGACCACCTCCGAGGATAAGCCCTAGCTGGAGAACGTGACGCCGGCGTGCCCTTGGTGCCGTCACGGGTGGCCATCGACAACCTGGAGAGGACGACCGCATGATGCTTCCGCACAGCGCACAGTGGGAGAACTACCAAACGTGTCTGAGCCCCGGGCTGTACGTCACTGACTGGGCAGGGTTCTACCGCGACGGCGCTCGGCGCACCGTCGCGATGCGCAGCCGCTACCTGCATCGCAGTAACGTCTTCTACGGAGACCATCCGGCGAAGATCCTGAATCTCTATTACCCGCAACATGTCTCGGGCAGCCCGCCGGTCGTCGTCTTCGTACACGGCGGCGGTTTCACCGAGGGGCACCCGATGTATTACGACTTCCTCGGCGAGGAGTACCTGGCGCGCGGGGCGGTGTTCGCGAGCGTCGGATACCGGCTGCGCCCCGATGCCCGGTACCCGGATACGTCCGCCGACTTGGCGCAGGCGATCGGGTGGCTCTACCGCGAGTTGGACGGTGTCGCTGACGTCAGGCATCTCTGTGTCGCCGGGCATTCGGCCGGCGCGATGCTCACCGCGCAGCTTGCATTCCGCGGCGATTGGCAAGAAGGCGAGGGTGTCGCGGATAACGTCATCGACACGGCGGTCTTGATCAGCGGGCGGTACGACTGGCGCGGTGACATGTCCGGCGAGTATGTGCTTCCTGCGCAGGCGCTGGAGGCCAGTCCTGTCTGCAATATGTCGCGCATGCCGGCTTGCGCGATCGTGGCCTTTGGGCCCCAGGAATTGACGCGCAGGGCCGGTGATCCCACCGAAGTCGCGAGATATTCCCAGGTGCTTATCGATGCGGTCGCCGCGCGGCAGGGAAACGTCATCTCGGTTCCGGTTGCCGGTGCGAACCACGCCGAAACCTCGCTGGCCTTCGGTGACCCGTCGAGCAACCTGTTTCAGGCCGTCGCGGCGCGAACTTTCACGGCGGTCGCTGACTGATCGCAGTTCCGACGGTATCCGTTGCAACGAGTGGTGCCCCTTCCTGCCTGGTCATGATTGTTCCTCTCCCGCAACGCGTTCACAGGCGCATGTCGAGGTAGCCCTCGGCGATGTCGGTCATGCGCTGAGGTGAATCCGAGGTTCCCCAACGTGCCCGCGGTCACTTCCAGGTCCCGGGCCACCTGTGCGACCGGTTTGCCAGTCTCCTGGACGATGCGCGCCGCGCCGGCCTTGAAGTCCCCATCGAAGCGGCGACGCTTCACAGCCATCGCCTCCTCCTTATGGGCGATGTCTCCACGCTACGAGGGGTAACCCGGCCTCCCGGATGATGGCGAGCGCTGACGGAAGCCCACGCGTCAGGGCGGTTTCCGGTACTTCGGCGCTTGAGGCGACCACAGAACCCTGGATCCGCAGGTCATGCGCCGTCGATGGGGCCGCCCTGTGTGGCCCGCACCTATCACCGGTCTGCCACATCATGCTGTGGAACCATGAAATCCACTCCGCGCTTGCCTATCGTCAATAGCCATGTCCAACAAGGCGTCTGGCCGTGACCCAACGGGGTCGCTGCAGGCAGAGCTTCAAGAATTTCTGGCGAGCGCCATCAGTGAAAATCGCGTGCCCGGTGCCGCCGCAGGTATTAGCTATCGCGGTGTCTCTACCGTTGCGTGCGCCGGTATTACCAGCGTACGGGATCCTCTACCGATAGAGCCTGATACGTTGTTCATGATCGCTTCCATCACGAAAACATATACAGCGACACTAGCGATGACATTGGTCCAGCAAGGCCTACTCGATCTGGAACGACCGGCCCGATATTACCTTCCTGAACTGCTGGACTGCCCGGCGGATACCCGGGAGCAGCGGTCCCAGGTGCGTGTTCAAGACTTGTTCACGCACAGCGCAGGCTGGGCGAGCGAAATTTCCTTCGATACCGGGCGCGGTGATGATGCCCTGACGCGCCTGGTACGCGATATGTTGCCGACAGTCGAACAAAGTTCACCGCCGGGAGCATACGCGAGCTACAACAACTTGTCACCGGCCGTCGCCGCGCGTCTGATCGAAGTGATCGGAGGCGGCACATTCGAGGATCTGATGCGGGCCAGGGTTCTCGACCCCCTCCGTTTAAGCACAACGTTCCTGTTTCCGGACGATGTGGCGAACCGTCGCCACGCGGTGGGGCATCGCGACACCGCCGAAGGGCTGGTGCCGGTGGATGACTGGCCGATACCGCGATGCTTCACCCCCAGTGGCGGAATTGCATCGTCGATTCGTGATCTGCTGGCCTGGGCCCAATTCCACCTCGCTGGCGAAACTCCGGGACTAGCGCCGATCGACCCCGCGCGACGTGCCGCGATGCGGGTACCTCACTTCACGATGACTCCCTCCATGAGCGTCGGCCTGAGCTGGTTCCTACGGCAGCGCGCGGGAAAGGCGCTGGTCTCGCACGATGGCAGCATGAACTCAAACCAGATGTCCACGCTCGCCCTCGTACCCGAGGCGGACTTGGCCGTCAGCACCCTCGCGAACGCGCCAGGAGGCGGCGACCTGGGCCGCATCATCATCGACTGGGCGCTGGAGCGCATCGTTGGCGTGAAGCTCAGCCCTCTTCCCGTCACGGACCCGCCTGAAGACCTGAGCGAAATCAACGGCCGGTATGCGAAGGGTCATACTACCGTCGCCGTCGAAGCGGTCGGCTCCGACATTCTCATCACAACGGAAAGCTCTCCCGATTACGACCACGAATTGCCCACCGTCCGTGCACATTTCATCGGCCAAGACGCGTTCGCCACGGATATCGACCCGTACGAAGCCGCCGGAATGATCGTGCGGAACGCTAGCGGCTCGATCGCCGCCGTCGCTTGGCAAAAAGAAATTCTCCATCGTACGCCGACCCCATGAACCCGACATGTAGCACAGACGCCCCAGAAATTGATCGGCACTCGCGCCACAGGCCCGACCGAGCAGCATCGATTCGATTCGCCAACCTACAGAAAGGTCCATGATGCGTAAAAAGGTCATTACGACAACCGCCGCACTCGCGGCAGTTGCGATTCTCCTCGCCGCCTGCGGCGGAAATTCGGGCGGGACGTCGCCGTCCGGAAGCGCGACGAACGCAGCTGGCAGTTCCCTATCGTCCCCAGCCGGCGGCCAGACGCTGACGATCGCTCGACCGGCCGGAATGTTGACGTTCGATCCCACCAAAGCGAACGAAAACATGTCCATCCAGACATTCAGTCTTATCTATGACACGCTGTACCAAACATCCCCGGACGGAAAATCGCTGGAGCCTTCCCTTGCCACCGGGTACACCCTCTCGAGTGATGATCTTACGTGGACATTCACATTGAGATCGGGTGTCAAGTTCTCCGACGGCTCGCCGCTCACCTCCAAAGACGTCAAGTTCAGTTACGAGCGCAACGCAGGCGATCAGAGCAACTCGTTCGCATTCATGGACGCGGACATCTCTTCCATTGACACCCCCAACCCGACGACGGTCGTCTTCCATCTGAAGCAGCCGTCCGCGGCGTTTCTCGCCCAGAGCGCGCTCTATGCACACTCAGTCTTGCCAGACAATCTTGAAAGCAAGTCGTCTGCGGAGTTCTTCGCAAACCCGGTGGGCAGCGGGCCCTTCAAACTTGAGAAGTGGACGAAGGGCCAAGAAGTTGACCTCGTCAAGAACGACAATTACTGGCAGTCCCCCCAACCGAAGCTCGCTGCCGTGAAGTTCACCGTAGTGCCCGACGCCAATACGCGCACGCTACAGCTCAAAACTGGCCAGATCGACGTCTACCCGATCCCGACCTTCTACCAGTTCACGCAGTTCGGCAAGACCGACGGCGTCTCGACGACACTCTTCCCCAATACGTGGACCGAATACGTCCTGTTCAATCAGAAGGTTAAGCCGTTTCAAGACGTCAACGTCCGGCGCGCTATCTCGTACGCAGTGAACCGCAAGGCAATGATCGACGCAGTCTTGGAAGGGCATGGAACCGTCGCGAACTCGTACCTCAATCACAACATATGGGGTTACGACAAGAACACGCCGGGTGCAGACTACGATCTTGCGAAGGCCAAGGCCGCCCTTGCCGCGTCGTCCGCGCCGTCCGGATTCGACGCCACGCTCCTCATTGCTTCCGGTGACTCCAAAGAAGCGCAGATGGCGCAGATCATCAAGTCGGAGCTGGCTGCTGTCAATATTTCAGTGACGATCTCCCCCGCTGATTCCACGACCGAACAGACCCAACTGGCGAACGGCCAATACCAGATGGCGCTGGCCCATTCCGGAACTGACATCGCCGATCCCTCTGAGCTGACGACCGTGGAGGTCGTCGGCGGGCCCAACAACCCGGCGACGCGCGCCTTCTACACGAATTACTACAACCCCGAGGTGGAAAAGCTCGCAAACCAGGCGCTCGTGACGTCCGACGAAACGGCCCGGTTGAAGATCTACGCGCAGCTGCAGAAGCAGGTCGCCGAGGACGCCCCCATGGCATTCCTGTTCTACCAGCCCACGCCGATAGCGTTCCGAAGCAACGTGAAGAACCTGGTGTACACGGCGGGCGGCACCTACCGCCTCAACCAAACCACAATCGGATGATCGAGGTGCGCTCAGGGGAGCGGTCGCCCCTGAGCGCACCTCTGCCGACCACACCCGCCGCAGGAGGTGAACATCGACACCGATGGTCCGCTACATAGGACGGCGCCTGATCGCCTTATTGCCGATCTTGTTCGGTATCACCCTCGTCGTTTTCATGTTGGTCCACATCACGCCGGGCGACCCCGCGCGAACTTACTTAGGAATACACGCGACGGATGAGTCGCTGAAGGCATTGAGGCATGCGTGGGGCCTCGACCAGCCGATCCCCCTGCAGTACCTGATCTACCTGTCCGGACTCGTCCGCGGCGACCTCGGACAGAGCCTCTACTACGGCACCAGCGTTCGCAGTCTCATTGCGGGCAGCCTGGTGCCGACGCTCTTCCTGTTGTTGCTGTCCTCGCTCCTCGCAGCTTTCGTGTCAGTGATTTTGGCGTTGATCGCCGCGACGAAGCCTGAGACCTTGGTCGACCATACGATCCGTGCCATCCCGACGGTCGGCCTCGCTATGCCTACGTTTTGGGTTGGCACGATACTGATCCTCATTTTCGGCGTTCATTTCGGCATTCTCCCGGTCGGTGGATACGGGACTGACATCAAGTCGCACCTCGAGTCATTGATCTTGCCGTCTGTCGCAATTGCCGTGGCGATCGTTCCGGTCCTGGTGCGGAGCCTACGGGCGGCTCTGCTTGAGGCGTTGAACATGGACTATGTGGCGTTCGCCCGCGCGAAGGGATTACGGCCGTCGTCCGTCCTGATCCGCTATGCCTTGCGAAATGCTTCTATTCCCGCAGTGAATATTCTGGGCGTGACCATCGGATTCTTGGTGGGTCAGACGTTGGTGATCGAAAATGTGTTCGCCCTTCCTGGACTTGGCCGGCTGATGATTCAGGCCATCTTCAAACGGGACTTCCCGGTCGTCCAAGGAATCGCGCTGGTATTCGCTATCCTGACGATGATCGTGTTCTTACTGACGGATGTCGCGTGCGACCTGCTGGACACGAGGGCGGCCTGATCATGGGTGTCAGAACGTCGATCGCCGCGCGCGGCAAGCTCCTGTCACCAGGCCGAAGGCGCTCAGGCGCGGCCGCGCGGTTCTGGGGCGCGGGACGCGCTGTGCGCGCGAACCCCACGCTGTTCGCCGGCGTCATCATCGTCTGCCTGACCATTGCCGTTGCCGTCCTCGCTCCGATTCTCGCTCCGTTCGACCCGATCGACCAGGACTTGACACATGCGCTCGCGGGGCCTAGCGGTTCGCATTGGCTCGGCACAGACAGCCTGGGCCGCGACGTATTTTCCCGCATTGTCTGGGCGAGTCGGATCGACCTCGCGGTAGCCTTCGCCTCCGTCGTGGCGCCTTTCGTCGTCGGCACGGCGGTGGGCCTCGTGGTGGGTTACGTCGGAGGTCGCCTGGACGCGATCGTTGCCCGCATGGCGGATGTTGTCGTCGCGTTCCCCGTGTATGTCTTGATCATTGCCCTGGTGTTCGCGCTCGGACCTGGGGTCGCAAGCATTTTCATAGCAATTGCGATTGTCAGCTGGGTGCCGTATATGCGAATCGTTCGCGGTGAGACGCGCATTCTCCGCAGTAGGGCCTTTGTGGAGGCCGCGCGCGTGGGAGAGTTCTCCCATATACGCATCCTGTTGCGCCACATAGCCCCCAACGTGATTTCACAGCCGATCGTCTACGCGAGCAGCGACGTGATTCGCGACATTTTGGCGATTGCCACGCTGGGGTACCTGGGCCTGGGTGTGCCGCCTCCTGCGCCTGAATGGGGCGCCATGATTGCGGATGGCCAAGAGTATTTTTCGACAGATTGGATGCTCGCGGTGGGGCCCGGCGTGGCGGTCGTGGTGACGGGGTTTGGCCTGGCGCTCGTGGGCGATGGCCTGGCGCGTGCGTGGAGGATTGATCGATGACGACCCACAAGGCCCCGCTGCTCGAAATAGACGCGCTCACGATCGACGTGATGACCGCGCATGGCCCGCGCCGAGCCGTTGACGGTGTGTCACTCGTCCTACACGGGGGCGATACCTTGGGCATCGTCGGCGAGAGCGGTTCCGGGAAGAGCCTGACGCTGCGCGCAATCATGGGCCTGCTGCCCAAGGGCGTCATTCAGACCTCCGGGCGGATTGTGTTGCGCGGCGTGGACGTGGCGACGATGACGAGGCGGCAGCGGCGCGCGGTGTGCGGCAAGGACATCGCGATGGTATTTCAGGACCCCATGAGTTCCCTGAACCCCGTGATGCGCGTGGGGCCGCAAATTGTGGACGGTTTGACGGCTCGTCGTCATCTGTCGTATCGCGATCGGCGGACACGGGCGATCGAGCTGATGAGTCGGATGGGCATTCCCGACCCGGATCGGCGTTTTCACGCGTTTCCGCACCAGCTGTCGGGTGGCATCAGGCAACGGGTGATGATCGCGTCGGCGATGGCTTGCGAAGCGGCTCTCATGCTGTGCGACGAGCCGACGACGGCGTTGGACGTGACGATTCAAGATCAGATACTGAGGCTGTTGGCTGAGCTATGCGAGCAGTCCGGGACAAGCCTGCTCTACGTGACGCACGACCTCGCCGTAGCGAGCCAGGTGTGCGCGAGCATCAACGTGATGTACGGGGGCCAATTGATGGAGTCCGGCCCGGTCGCGGACGTATTCCGGTCGCCGCTGCACCCGTATACGCTGGGTTTGCTTGGCGCCATGCCCCGGGTTGAACACGGCAAGAGAAGGCTGGTTCCGATTGGCGGAGCCGCGCCCGCACTCGGCGAGCTGCCGGCCGGCTGCCCGTTCGCGCCGCGTTGCATCCTCGCCGAGGAGGCCTGCGAACGGGGCCGCATCGACTGGCGCGACATGACTGACGGACGCGGAGTTCGCTGCGTCCGTCCGCTGACGGACGCTATCGCTCCGGTGGAGGATCAACGGTGACATCGACGATGTTGTTGGACGTATCGGGGCTGCGCGTCGCGTTCCCGGTGCGTCAAGGTGGCCACGAGCATGCCTTCTACGCGGTCGACGGCGTGGACCTCCGCGTTGCACCTGGCGAGATTGTGGGGTTGGTGGGGGAGTCCGGTTCGGGAAAGTCGACAATTGCGCGGGCCGTGGTCGGATTATGCGCGGTAGAGTCCGGTGCGATCGCGTACGGCACGCCGGCTTCATCGACACCGCGGGTTCATAGGGCCGGCGGGGCCGTACAGATGGTATTTCAGGATCCGTATTCGTCGTTGAATCCCCGGATGACGATCCGCCAGCAGTTGTCCGAGGTGCTTCGAGTGCATCGCGTTGTTCCCAAGGAATCGATCCTCGAGCGTTGCGAATTTCTCATGCGACAGGTCGGATTGCCCCCGCAATTGCTTCACGCGAGACCGAGCCAGATGTCCGGCGGCCAGCGCCAACGCGTCGCGATTGCCCGCGCCCTGGCATTCGAGCCGCGCCTGCTGGTTGCCGACGAGCCTGTTTCGGCATTGGATGTGTCTGTGCAGGCGGAGATCGTCAACCTCTTCGCCGACTTGCGAGACCGTCTGGGCCTGTCGATCGTCTTTATTGCCCATGATCTGTCGGTGGTCAGTGGCCTTTGTGACCGCGTTGCGGTGATCTACATGGGCCGGATCGTCGAGCAGGCGCCGACGGCCGACTTGTTCGGGCACCCGCGCCACCCGTACACGAGGGGCCTCCTCGCGGCGGTGCCGCGGATGGGTCGGGCACGCGCCGAATATCCTTCCATCGTGGGCGAGATGCCGAGCGCGCTGCATACGCCCAGCGGATGCCGCTTCCGCACTCGCTGCCCCCATGTGCAGGAGTTGTGCAGTGACATCGACCCGGCCCTGAAACCAGCGAACGCGCCTCTTGACGTGCACGTGACGGCGTGCCTGTTCCCGATCGACACTGTCGAGGTCGCGGGGCCAAGGCAGAAGCTCGGCGGCACAGCGCCACAGTGAAACGTCGGCCGCCGGCGTGCACCCCTTCCGGCTCGCGGGTTTGTGTCGTGGCCGCTGGCGATGTTGTGGCAGATCTCGAGACTGCCTCGTCATCGTCTCACCGGCGGCGGGGCCCGTCAGCAGCCAGTGATTTGAATCGGGATGGATGCCCAGCCGCCGACGCTGTTATTGAGATTTCGCGTTACATCGCCCGCCATCTCGATCGAGCGAACCCGCGTGACCATCGCGTGCAGCAACGCCGAGGCTTCCAGTCGCGCCACGTGTTGGCCGACGCACTGATGGATGCCCATGCCGAACGCGACGTGCCCCGCCGGGTTTCTGGCCAAGTCGAAAGCCTCTGGCTCGCTTGGTTCGCTCCATCGGCGCGCGTCCCGGTTCGCCGACGCGAAAAGGAGCAGCACTTTGACGTTCGCAGGGATCGTGACGTCACCGATGCGCACGGGTTCACGGGTCTTTCGGAAGAACCTGTGCACGGGCGACTCCCACCTGATCGCCTCATCGAACGCCACCGAGGCGAGTGCAGGATCACGCCGCAGTGCCTCCCACTGTCGTGGATGTGACGCCAGTGCGTACAAGAGGGAACCGAGCCCGTGGACCGTCGTGTCCATGCCTGCCGCGAGCAGCGCGCGAACCATCAGGTGCGCATCGTCCGGGTCCACGAGGCCGCGCTGGCTTGCCGCCCAGATATCGCCCCCGATGCCGGATTCCGCTAGCTTATTTAGCTCCAGCTGGGCCGTGACCCACGCAGCGCGATCCTCCTGTCCCACGCTGCTCGCGCGCCGCAGATCGTTCTCCGGGCCGAAGGAGTTGAACATGTAATCCGCATACGGGATCAGGCACTCCTGCCCGCTGCCACCGACGCCCAGTGCCTGGGGAATGACCGCCACGGGCAACGGCTGTGCCAACGCGGCCACGGCGTCCACCGTCCCGATGTGCAGTGCCGACTGGACCAGGCCGTCCGCAGTGTCGAACCACGAGTCCCGCAGTTTTTGGAGAGACCGGGGGCTGAGCACATGCGAGAACACCGCGCGGCTGGCGTCGTGGAACGGCGGGTCTTCCTCGAGCGTCAGGCTCCGATCGTGACCAGTCGTCTCGAAGTCTTCGATGCCGACGCCAGCCGACGACGAAAATCTCTGCCAGTCCTCCAATGCATTCCGCACGGGCGCGTATCGGCCGATCATGTAGGCGCGATAGCGCGAGAGCCATATGACGTCGCCCATCTCGCGAACTTTCGAGTAGAACGCGTGTGGGTCGAGGAGCACGTCGGTGGCGAACGGGTCGTCATCGCAAATCGGCACGCCATCTGCTGCGGCAGCCGGAGTATAATAGGACATTTCGCTCACTTGGGAAAAGTTAAAGGTCGAGGGTCAGATGAGGGCTTTGAGAACGCGACACGCAGATGTACATAATGTCACTGACCGCATCCGGATCATCGTGAATCGAATCACGGTGATCTGGCACACCAGCTAGCACACCCGTCTCGCACGTCCCGCAGGTGCCAGTTTCGCATGACGACAAAACGACCACTCCGGCGCCACGGGCAACGTCGAGAATGGACGACCCTGCGGTAACCAGCAACGTCTTACCTGATCGGGCGAGGTGGATATCGAATTCGCGATCATTCAGCCGGTTGGGCGGCGACTTAGCGGAAAAGTGCTCGGAATGGAATCGTGCTCTGCCCACGCTTCGGACAGCCGCGGCGGCGTCGGACACCATCTCGGCGGGTCCGCAGCAGTATACCCGCGTCGAATCTTGCGACCGCTTCTCGAGCTCTCGCCTGAGGCACATTCGTCCATGCTCGTTCTTCGCAAAAATCGTGATGTTGTCGCCCTGTAGCGTATTGAGAAACGCCATGGACTCTCGCGTGCGGCCGCCATAGAGAAGCTCCCAGCGTGCGCCAAGCCGCCTGACGTGGTCGATCATGGGAATGATGGGAGTGATGCCGATGCCACCCGCGATGAAGATGTAGTGCTGCGCCGGCAGGATTGCAAAATTGTTCCGGGGCCCGCCGATCGCGAGTCGATCGCCAACGTTGACGTGTTGGTGGATGAAGTCGGACCCTCCGCGTCCGTGCCCTTCCTTCAGTACGGCTATGCGGTATTCGCCGGGCTTCCATCGGTTGCCGCACAGCGAGTACTGGCGCGTCGCGCCGTTGGGGAGATGGAGATCGATGTGTGAGCCCGGCGTCCACTCGGGCAGTCGCCCGCCGTCGACGTCTCGGAACGTCAAGGAGACGACGTTCGTGGCAATTGTGGATTTATCCGTTACCTCGAGCAGCCGCCGCTGCCCTCCGGCCGTCGAGCGCCTGTCCGTCATGATGAGCCTTCGTCACAGCAATGTGCGAACAGACCAGAGCTCTGGGAACAGGCGATTGTCGGTGACTTTTCGCAACCAGCCCACACCCGCAGTGCCACCGCTGCCGACCTTACGGCCGATCAGGCGCTCGACGGTGACCAGATGTTTCATTTGCCACTCGCTGAAAGCGCTCGCGATTTCCATCAGAACTTCCCCCAGTCGGTAGAGCGGGTCACCGGGGTCGTTTGCCCGGTACACCGCGAGCCACGCCTGCTCGACGGATTCGTCCGGTGTGTACGGTCTGGTGACGTCTCGGCCGAGGTGGTCCGGTGAGATCTCGTACCCGCGGCGCTTCAGCAAGACGGTGGTGCTGTCCCAGACACTGGGCGCGTTGAAAACGCCGAGCAGCTCCTGGTAAATGCCTGCCATCGCTCGGTGGGGCTTCAGCATATTCGGATCTTTGTTACCCAAGATGAATTCCAGCGTTCGGTACATGTAGGACTGGAAGCCTGACGCTTTGCCGAGCGCATCTCGGAAGCCATTGTATTGATTCGGGGAGAGGGTGTCCAAGAGGGGCCACACGTTGACCAAGAGATGCTCCGTCGTCACCACGCGCCGCAAGAGGCCGATCCCAGTTTCGACGTCATCCGAATCAATCTTGTCGCGCGCCTCGCCGACTTCGTTAACGGCCAGTTTGAACAGGAGCTCCATCACTTGGCCGCTAATGAAGAACGTCATTTCGTCGTGTTGCGTGCTTCGTGGTTGCTGCAGCGTCAGAAGCTTGTCCACTAGCGTGTACGCGACATATGGTGTGACGGCATCCGCGAAAGTGACCGCGGGTTCGCCGCCGGTGGAGGCGACGGTGGCCTCGCGCTCTCCTGCGGTACTGGGGCGGAGCTCTCGCGTTGCGGGTTCCATCGTGATAACTAGCCTTTCCAAGTTCTTGTCGGCGGTGCCTGTTCGCGTCGTATTCGCTGACGCTAATGCTTCTTCGCGGTCGGACGCATTGTTTCGGCCGACAAGGATTTATTCCTAGGGTGGTCAGAATGCACCATGCGCGATTCTGCGACATGCTGGGTGGCGGAAGAAGCTCGCAGGCTCGGGATCCGCAGGCGGTGCCGGCAGGCAGGGTGCTTCCCGGCGCTGCCGTGGCGCTGGCGAGCGCCCTAGGCGGAGTACCCGAAGATGCGCTATACGCGGTGCAGCGGACCGAGCATCGAGCGCAGGCCCTGGTTGGCCAGTTGGTAGCTGACCGTGACCATCCCGATGACGTCCGATGGACTGTCGAGGTCCCGCTCAACGGTGCGCGCGCCGGTGCGCCGTGCTCCGGGGATTGCCTCGGCGAGCTCGGCGCTGGCAATCGTCGGCATGTCGATCGCCAGGTGCAGTCGGTCCGGAACTGCGGTGGGGCGGATCTCGTGGGCGCGTCTCACAGCCCGTGCGGCGCCTTCGCGAACCGCATGGCAGGACGCCGAGGGTGCCAGCGAATCGGCCGCGTTGAACCCGTGAGCCACTTTGGTTTGCACTGTCGTCACGCCTGGGAAGCCCCGCTCGGCAAGGTCGCAGGTGACGTCGTCGCCGCTGACCAACCCCACCGGGACTTCGAGGGCTCCCGCCAAGAGCGCATTGATCTCTGCCTCGCCGACCGGTTCGCCGTTGAGCCGAACTTCGGTGAAGTACCCCGAGTAGGTGTGAGCCATGACGCCGCGGGACCCCGACGGCGCGTGGTAACCGACAAATAATGCCAGGTCGTGGTCGGCGGAGATGCCTTCTGCCATGCACTGGAGCTTCGGCGAGCCGAATATCAGCCGGGCCCGAGGGTCGAGTTCACTGTGGATCAGGTTGTCCATAGTGCCGTGAGAGTCGTTGACTAGCACAGACTCCGCGCCTGCGTCGAATGCGCCGGCGATGGCGGCGTTCGCCTCTGCCGTCATGAGCTGCTGCGCCCGCGGGTAGCCGTGACCGCCTCGGACAATTTGATCCATGGTCGCGATTCCGCCCACGCCCTCCATGTCGATCGAGAGATAGACCTTCATGTGGCTTTCCGTCCTGTCGCCGATCCTGGATTGCGCTTAACCTGCGGGCGCCGTGTCTAGCGGGGGCCCTGGGCCGTACACTAAAATCGTTGCCGCTCGCGCGTCATCGTCCCCCGGGACGATCCGCTCCGGACCCGGTCGGTGTTCTCGACAATTCGCCCGCTCCTCGGTCTGATCAGTTTCCATTCGGCGTCGGCCGGGTCGCGCCTCAAACGAGGCGAGATCGATCCGCTCGACCGCGTCGAGCACGAACCAAGCCAGGTGATCTGCCGGTAGCCACTCGTCCACCGACGGTGGCAGAAGAAGCACCCGACCACGCCCGGAATCACGGAAATTGTATGTCACACAACGACTATCACGCGAAACATCAGGCCATACGGGTCAAGACATGCCAGACGATTCACGCAACAGGCTCGAAAGCTACCTCGAATTCCTCGCTGCTCACCGAGCTCTCATGGGCGCCCGCATCCGTGACTACTACCGCGGGCTGTGGAGCCTCGGGCGGCCAGCACGACCGCGAGGTCTTGCGGCCGAGCCAGATCCTCGACCAAGTAGGGACTCGCTGATCGAGGGAGCCGGGCGCCGCCGCGGTCGCGCCAGTGAATTCGTCCGGCAAGTGCCGTCCGGTAGGCAGGACTCGCTGCGGACCGCCGTCGGCGACACACATGCAGCGGAGCGACTTTCGTTGTGGCAGACCATGACGCGGGCATCTTATGTCACTAGTCTTCGACTTCATGAGTGCACAGCTGACAGTCGTGGGCCGGGTCGCGAGTGGCGCCACCGAACTCGCGGAATGTCACCTCAGCCATCGCGCCGTCGAGGAAGTTGCGATCGATGCGATGGGCAGCGTAGCGGAAATTGGCACCGATTCGCGCCTGGCCGGATGGGCTCAGATGTCGCGATGAACACCACGGCGCTCCTTACGCTGCTCCAGGCCCGACGCGGGCGGATTCTCGACGACACGGCGGCGCTCGTCAACTGCGAGTCCCCGTCAGAGGATCTGGAGGCCACCGCGGTGTGTGCCGAGATGGTGGCCGAACTGGGAAACGAGCTTCTCGGCGTCACTGCGAACTGGTATACCGCGCAGGGGAGGCCACATCTGATATGGCGGTGTGGCGGGCCGACCCGAGTGCTCCTCATCGGGCACTGCGACACGGTGTGGCCTTCGGGGACGCTGGCGCGATGGCCGTTCTCGGTGGAGGAGAATCGGGCAACGGGGCCGGGAGTCTTCGACATGAAGGCCGGCTTGGCTCAAATGTTTCACGGGCTTTCCGTCCTGGACGACTTGACCGGCGTCACAGTGATTGTGACCACCGACGAGGAAATCGGTTCGCCTACGTCGCGCGCCGTGATCGAAGGTCTTGCGACCGGCGCGCGGGCCGCATTGGTATTGGAAGCGAGCCTCGACGGCGCTTTGAAGACGGTTCGCAAGGGGGCATCGCTGTATCGGCTTGCCATCGATGGAAAGGCCGCGCACGCCGGGCTGGAGCCTGAGTTTGGAGTGAACGCGACTGTCGAAGCTGCGCACCAAATCCTGGCGATTGCCGAAATGGGGGACGCTGCGGCCGGTACCACGGTGACACCCACCATTGTGCGCAGTGGGCGGACCACCAACACGGTTCCCGATCACGCCGAGATTGCGGTTGATGTGCGTGCCGCCGACCGTTCGGACCAGTTCCGCGTCGATCGCGCGATGCGGGCGTTGCGGCCCGTGGTACCTGGTGCGCGCCTCGAGCTTGACGCGGACGTCAACCGGCCGCCGCTCACCTCCGAAGCGTCGGCCGAGTTGTTTGCGGTGGCCGCGTCGCTGGCCGACGATATGGGGCTGGCCCCGCTTCGTGGGGTCGCTGCCGGCGGGGGATCAGACGGCAACTTCACCGCCGGTGTCGGTGTTCGCACGCTCGACGGGCTAGGTGCTGTCGGGGCTCACGCGCACGCGGAAGGCGAATGGGCGAGCGTGGCAGACATGCCCGACCGGGCCGCACTCTTAGCCGCGCTTGTTGCCGCGATCCGCAATGGGGCTTAGTGGTCTCGCTTGTGAGTCCGCCGGGAACCAGGTCCGGGCTGTGAGGTCGGCGAGGTAGAGGCCGCACGCTCAGTCCAGGGCGTCTGCGGGTGCTCCGGCGAAGTAGCCGATGGGCAGCACAGAGCCTTGGTAGCAGTCCTTGCTGGCCGGGTAGGCGGCGAAGCCCCAGCGTCCGGCGGAGCCGCCGTAGCGCAGTCGCATGAGTGGCTGGGCGTCGCCGTCGGGGTGATGACCGGCGCTATGTGGCTGCTCATGGGCGCGTTCTCCCCGCTGGCAACGATGCGATTCGTGACCTTCGCCGGCGGCGAGTTGGCACGCCCACACCCCGGCGTCGGCTCCGAGGTCGTCGGCAACATGAACACAGCTGGCACATAGCCTCCACCGCCGCCCGCCTCAACGCGTTCGCCGTCACCCTCGCCGACCAGACGCCGGCCACCGAAAACCTGTAGTTCACCAAACGCCGGTTGCGCCGAAACCCGGACACCCGGTAGTGGCCCGCAACGACAGGCGCGCAAGAGATTCGGGTGCCGCGACGATGCCGCGCTGACGCCGACACCGCACTCTTAACGACGTGAATAACAACATGACGGGCGGTACACGAGAAGATGCCGTCGGGGTGCCGCGGCCAATAGCCGATGGCACCGAAATAGCGGTGGGAAACGATGCTATTGATGAGATTTCTTCCCCGGCGCAGACATTCCAGCAGGCAAGCGCGGACGCAGATCGTGCCGCGGTGCGCGCGGCCGGCGCCGTCGGGGTGCGCGCGGATGTGCTGCACGATCCTGAGTTGTGCCGCGCCGCTTCAGAAGTGCTGCAACAGGTGTGGGCTGATCCCGTCGGCTCGCCGTTGCGGCCCGAAGTGCTTCGCGCGCTGTCCCACTCCGGAAACTACGTGGGGATCGTCTTCGACGACGCTACGATCGTCGGGGTAGCTTGCGGCTTTCGTACGGATCGGGACGAGCTGCACTCTCACATCGCCGGTGTGTTACCTGGTTATCAGCACCGTTCGATCGGATACGTCCTCAAGCTGCACCAGCGTGCGTGGGCCTTGCGCCAAGGGATTCCCACGATCACCTGGACTTTTGATCCCATCATTCGCCGCAACGCGCATTTTAATTTGATCAAGCTCGGTGCACAGATCGCCGAGTACGTGCCCGACTTCTACGGCACGTTGACCGGTCAGGCGGCCGGCGACGATCATTCGGACCGTCTGCTCGTGCGATGGGACCTGTTGGCGGGCGTACCCGGCGATCCCGTCGAGGTCGGCGGCGACGTTACTTCAGTGCTGGCGATCGGCGAGCAGAGCGAGCCGGTGCTGACGCTGTCGGCGTGCGACCGAGGCTCGATCTCGCTGCCGCCGGATTTCGAGCAGCTTCGCCGCGGACAACCCGAATTGGCGATGCGGTGGCGGCACGCACTACGCACGGCGTTGGCAGATGTCTTCGAACGCGGGCATCTGATTATCGGAATGGACGCGCAAGGCGCATACGCGACTCGAATGGAGCAATGATGAAACTGACTGGAGCGGAACTGATTCACGCGCGATTGCCACTTGTTGCGCCGTTCGAAACCTCGTTCGGCGCACAGAACGAACGGGACGTGTTGCTTGTTCGCGTCGAGCTTGACGGACAGGAAGGGTGGGGCGAGTGCGGCGCGCTGCCTGATCCCGTCTACTCGCAGGAGTACATCGAAGCAGCGGCGCTGACGATCCGACGGTTTTTTGTCCCGGCACTTGCCGCAGCCGATCAACTCACTGCGCCTCGCGTCGCGACGACACTGTCCCGATTCATCGGCCACCGGATGGCGAAGACGGCGCTGGAGCTTGCTGTGCTCGACGCGGAATTGCGTGCGGCCGGCATGTCCGCCGCCGACTACTTGGGAGCGGTGCGCGATTCAGTGCCGACCGGCGTCAGCGTCGGCATTCACCCGTCGATCCCGGCACTGCTTGAGGCGGTCGAACGCTATCTCGTTCAGGGCTACATGCGAATCAAGCTGAAGATCAAGCCGGGATGGGACATCGAGCCCGTCCGGGCGGTCCGGGAGCGGTTCGGCGACATCCCGCTGCAGGTCGATGCCAACACGGCCTATGACCTGGCCGACGCCCGGCATCTGGCTCGGCTCGACGATTTCGACTTGCTGATGATCGAGCAACCGCTTGGCGAGGAGGACCTGACCGAGCACGCCGAGCTCGCTCGGCTCGTGCGTACCCCGATCTGCCTCGATGAGTCCGTGACCTCTGCGAAGGGAGCCGCGGACGCAGTGCGGATCGGCGCGTGCTCGGTGGTCAACATCAAGGCGGGCCGGGTGGGCGGATATTTGGAAGCCCGGGCGGTCCACGATGTGTGCGCCGCCAACGGGGTTCCTGTGTGGTGCGGCGGCATGTTGGAGACCGGCATTGGCAGAGCCGCAAACGTGGCTCTCGCGGCGTTGCCCGGTTTCACCATCACTGGCGACACGTCCGCGTCGGACAGGTATTACGCCCGCGACATCATTACCGAGCCGTTCGTGCTTCAAGACGGGCATGTGCCGGTGCCGTGCGGCCCCGGCCTCGGGGTCACCGTGGACACGGACGCGTTGCGGCGCTTCACCGTCGAGCGCGAGGATCTGCACGTGTTCGCGATCGGTTAGCGGCCATGGCGGAGGGCAATCCTTATGGTTGTATTCGTAGCATGACGGCGACCGCGTCCTATACGCTCGAAGCGGTCCTTGCGGCCGTGGGACTTCCGGTGCTCCAGTCGCTGTGCTTGCCCCTCGGGCCGAATGTGAATGCGGGTGAACCGTGGCTTTTTGACCCAGCCGAGGATATTGAGGCGAGGCCGGGCGCATTGTTGCTCGCGGTCGGGTGTCGACCTCGTGGCTCTGCCGCCAATGTCGTTCGGGCGGCCGCCGCGGCTGAGTTTGCCGCCGTCATCGTCAAATCGTACGGTGAGGAGCTTGCGCCGATCATCGCGGCCGCCGAGAATGCCCGTATTGCATTGCTGCTCGTCGATGACGAAGTTCCGTGGCCACACCTGTTTTCGTTGCTCGTCGCCGCCGCTTCGCGGGGCCCTGCCGGGCGGCGCCAGCCGTTTTTTGGGGTCGTGCCCGGCGATCTGTTCGCGCTGGCGAACGCGGTTGCCTCCATGGTGGGTGGCGCGATAACCATCGAGGACATGCGCCAGCATGTCTTGGCCTACTCGAGCATTCCGGGGCAGCCGATCGATGACCCGCGTCGGGAGGGCATCTTAGGTCGGCGCGTCCCGGAGGAGTTCCGGCTGGCCAGTATGTACGAAGAGGTCAGGCAGGCAGAATCGGTTGTGCGGGTCGAGCGGGACGGCGTCCGGTCGCGGTTGGCGGTGTCGATCCAGGCCGGTGACGAACCGATCGGGTCCATTTGGGCGGTGGAAGGCGACGGCGGATTCCCGGCCGGGGCGGAAGCCGCGCTGGCAGATGCGGCGAGGCTCGCCTCGTTGCACCTGCTGCGCTTGCGCGCGAACCAAGATGTCGAAAGCGCCGCTCGTTCCGCGGCGCTTCGCGTGCTGCTCCTGGGTCAAGGCAACGCCCGGGCGAATGCATTACCGTCCGTCGATATGCACCCGCTCGCCGTGGTCGCGTTTCAAGCGATCGGGCGTGTGCGTGATGACGACAGCGCGCTGCTCGAATCCGCCGCGCACTTTGTTGCGGTCTCGTGCGAAAGCGCCTATCGCAACGCAGCCTGCCTGACGCTCGGCGAGACGATATACGCGCTCCTGCCGACGAGCGGCGATGGCCGGGATGTACTCCGGGCCATGGTAGAGCGCATCATCGACCGGGCCGCGGCCTCACTGCACGTGCGCCTGCGGGCCGGCATCGGCAGCGCAGTGGCGGATCTCGGATCGGTGGTCACGTCGCGAACCGACGCCGACCTGGTCTTGGCGGTTCTTGCGTCGGAATCGAACCCGGCGACGGTCGCCACGATCGCGGACGTAAGGAGCCGAACAGTCCTTCTGCACCTGCGCAATTGTGTCGGTGATGATCCGCGCATGTCGCTGGACGTGCTCGATACCATCGCGGCCCACGACAGGGACCGGGGCACGGACTACATCGGCACGCTGCGCACCTATCTCGACAGCCTGGGGGACATACCGACAGCCGCCGAGCGGATGTTCTTGCATCAGAACACTTTTCGTCATCGCATGCGGCGGATAGCCGAGCTGTTCAATGTCGACGTTGAGGACCCCGACGAGCGATTGGTGCTGTGGCTACTGCTGCGCATCTCCGGGGATTGACGCGGGTCCGGCCTGGCACCGAAGCGCCGGGCTACCCTCGTACTTCTGCTTCCGGGTCGTCAGCGCTTGGCGACCTTGGGAAGGATGGTCCCGCGCCACACATCGTCATCCCGGCCGATGAGCGCCATGTGATCGACTCCCAGGAGTTCGAGGCACCCGATCTCGACGTGGGTCGCGCGACGGCGCGGTTGGGCCACACCGAGACATCTGCATGGTCGGTGCTGAGAGCGCGTGCGCAGCAACGAGTCCCGGGATCGCCTGCAGTGCCGATTCGACGTCATCCCCGATGGCCGGCCACTCACCGCCGGCGCCGAACTGGTGGAATTCCGGGATGACGGCGGCGAAACCGCGCTCGACCAGGGCTCTGCCGAACGGGCGCAGGTGGCGCCGGTCGTAGGCGGCCCGCCAGAATCCCCGTGCACAGCGATGATCAGCCTCGTGGCCGCGGCGTCCGGTCGTTGCTGCGGCAGGTACACGTCGATGACGCCGTCCTCGCCGCCGCGATAACGGAGAACCGCGTCCGGTTCCGGGCCGGGCCGGCCGACGTTCGCCGGGATGTCGTCTGCCACGGGCGGGATGCTACCGGGGCTCGCGCAGCGGCCGGCTGGGTCACCGTATGGCGTCGATGACGAGCCCGAGAACCGTGATGGCGCCGGACTTGTCCAGTGGATGATTGCCGTTGCCGCACTTGGGGGATTGCACGCAGGACGGGCACCCGGCGGCGCAGGGGCATGCGGTGACGAGGTCGCGCACGGCGGTGAGCCACTGTGGGAGGACCTGGTAGCCGTGGTCGGCGAACCCCGCCCCGCCCGGATAGCCGTCATAGACGATGACGGTCGGCTCCCCGGTATCCGGCTGCAGCGCGGTCGACAGGCCGCCGATGTCCCACCTGTCGCAGCCGGCGAACAGCGGAAGGAGTCCGATCGCCGCATGCTCGGCCGCGTGTAGTGCGCCGGGGATGGTGGCGTCGGAAAGTCCTGCGGCGGAGAGGGTTTCGTGGGAGATGGTGTACCACACCGCCCTGGTGTCCAGCGTGTGCTCGGGCATGTCGAGCCCGACCGAGTCGATCAGGGTGCCGTCGCCGCGCCTGCGGAGGTACCCGACGACCTGCTCGGTGGCGCGTACGGCCCCAGTCGAGACGGAAATGCCGCTCGACACCTGTTGCGTCGCAAGGGCTTCGACGATCGCCACGGTCGAGACGGAGCGGGCGGTCGTCGACCAGTCCGGCCGGTCCGCGTCGAGCAGAGCCACGCCGCCGTCCAGGTCGAGCTCGCGCACGACGTACGTCTGGCCCTGGTGCAGATACACCGCTCCCGGATGCACGGTCGCGGGCGCGCGCAGGGCGTCCTCGGTACCGAGCAGACGCCCCGTGTCTGCCTCGACGACGGCGATCTGCCGGCCGGAACCGCGGAGACTGATGCCGCTGGCCGGATAGCGATGCCCGGCGAAGAAGTAGCCGCCGGGGCGGCGCCGGAGCACCTTCTCTGCCAGCAACCCGTCCAGTGCCGGGCGGGCGGCGTCCCCGCCGAACAGTGCGAGATCGTCGTCGGTCAAGCGGTTCTCGGCGGCGGCACAGACAAGGTGCGGCGCCAGCACATACGGATTCTGCGGGTTCGTGACAGTCGCCTCGACCGGTTTCGCGAACACCGCCTCCGGGTGGTGCACCAGATACGAGTCCAGCGGGTCTTCGCGCGCGACGAAAACCACCAGGGCGGGTGCCTCGCCCCGCCCGGCGCGCCCGGCCTGCTGCCACAGGGAGGCGAGCGTGCCCGGATAACCGGCGAGCACTGCCGCGTCGACGCCCGCGATGTCGACCCCGAGCTCCAGGGCGTTCGTCGAGGCGACGCCGGCGAGTTCGCCGGAGCCGAATGCGCGCTCCAGGGCGCGGCGGTCCTCGGGCAGGTAGCCGCCGCGGTAGGCCGAGACCTTTGGTGCAAGAAGCGGATTCGTGCGTTCGAGAATTCTGCGGGCGGTCAGGGCGACCTGTTCGGCGCCGGCGCGGGAGCGGACGAAGGTGAGCGTCCTCGCCCCGGCGCCGACGAGCGCGGCCATGATCCGCGCGGCCTCGGCGGACGCCGCGCGGCGCGGCGGGGGACCGTCCGGCTCGGCAGCGCCGTCGCTCTCGGCTGCGGTCGGGCCCGTTGCCCATGGATCGTCGACGGACGGGTCCGACAGCAGAATGACGTCATCTCCGCCGGCGCTCTCGTCCGGCTCGGGTAATGGCGGCGGCTCCCAGAGCACGAACTCGGCGCCGGGGTGAGGGGCGGCGTCCGCGGTCACCGCGACGACGGGTGCGCCGATCAGTCGCGACGCCGCGCCGGCCGGGTCGGCCACCGTCGCGGAGGCGAACACGAAGGTCGGGGACGAACCGTAGAGCGCCGCGGCGCGACGCAGCCTGCGCAGCACGAGTGCCACGTGCGATCCGAAAACGCCTCGGTAGGAATGACATTCGTCGACCACGACGAGACTCAGGTGCCGCAGCACTCGCGACCAGCGGGGATGGAAGGGCAGGATGCCGTGGTGCAGCATGTCCGGGTTGGTGAGGATGAGGCGGCCGTGGTCGCGCGCCCAGTTCCGGTCGGCCAGGGGGGTGTCGCCGTCGTAGGGCGCCGGGCGGATTCCGCTGAGCCCCAAGGAGTTCAGCGATTCGAGTTGGTCCGCGGCCAGCGCCTTGGTCGGCGAGAGGTAGAGCGCGCACGCGCGCGGATCGCCTTGTAGGGCGGCGAGGATCGGCAGCTGGTAGGCGAGCGACTTGCCCGATGCGGTTCCGGTGGCGACAACCACATGTTCGCCGCGGTGGGCGATCTCGGCGGCTTCGACCTGGTGCGCCCACGGCTGCGCGATGCCCCGGCCACGAAACGCGGCGACCGCGTCGGTGGGAGCCCAGTCGGGCCAGGGGACGGTTCGCCCGGTGCGCGGCGGTAGGTGCTCAATATGCCGGATCGCGTCCAGTTCGGAGACATGCTGCAGCGCCGCCAATAACGACGAGGGCGTTGCGCCGCGCGCCGGTACGTCCACGTGTCGCACGACTGCACTCGCCACAGGCACATTGTGCTGCATGCGCGAAGTTCGCCCGTGGGTGAACTTGGTGGGGGCGAACTTCGCGCATGCAGCGGACGTTGATCCATGCGGGGGATCAGGCGGGCTGCAGCTCCTTCTCCGCAGCGCCGTCCCTGTCGCCCGCGGCCTCGAACTCGATGTCGTCCGGCACGTCCAGTGCGCGCCGGCCAGCTGTGTCGAACTTGGCCCGGTCGAGCGTCTTCTCGGACGCGGACACCAGGATCGGCACCACGGCCTGGCCGGCCACGTTCGTCATGGTCCGCATCATGTCGAGCATCGCGTCGATGCCCAGCAGCAGCGCCACGCCCTCCAGCGGCAGCCCGAGCGTGGACAGCGTCAGCGTCAGCATCACCAGCGCGCCGGTGAGCCCCGCCGTCGCCGCCGAGCCGATCACCGAGCACACCACGATCAGCAGGTACTCCTTGACCCCGAGGTGCACGCCGTACGCGTTCGCCACGAAGATCGCGCCCAGCGCCGGATACACCCCGGCGCAGCCGTCCATCTTGGTCGTCGCGCCCAGGGGCACCGCGAAGGACGCGTACGCCTCCGGCACGCCCAGCCGGGTCACCACCCGCTGCGTCACCGGCATGGTGCCGACCGACGAGCGCGACACGAACGCCAGCTGCAGCGCCGCCCACGCGCCGGTGAAGAACTTGACCGGGTTCACCTTCGCGACCACCGACAGCAGGATCGGGTACACGACGAACAGCACGATCGCGCAACCGACGTAAACGTCCACGGTGAACGTGGCGAGCGGCGCGAGCAGGTTCCACCCGTAGGACGCCACCGACTTGCCGATCAGCCCCAGCACACCGAGCGGGGAGAGCCGGATCACCCACCACAGCGCTTTCTGCACGATCTCCAAGAGCGACCGCGTGAAGGAGATGAACGGGTCCGCCTTCTTACCGACCTTGATCGCCGCGATGCCGACAACGATTGCGATGAAAACGATCTGGAGCACCTTGCCGCTGCCGGAGAATGCGTCGATCGGGTTCGACGGGATCATGCCGGTCAGGAAGTCGAGCCAGCTACCGGTGTGCTGCGGGATATCGCTCTTGCTCAGCTTCGAGGTGTCGAACCCGTTGCCGGGCGAGGTGAGCGCGCCGATCACGATGCCGATCGTCACGGCGATGAGCGCGGTCCCGGCGAACCACAGCAGCGTCTTCCCGGCGAGCCGCGCCGCGCCGGCGACACCGCGCAGGTTCGTGATCGACACGACCAGCGCCGCGAACACCAGCGGCGGCACCACCAGGTACAGCAGCTGCACGAAGATCTTCCCGATGGTCGTCAGGGTGGCGGTGAGCCACGCGGCGTCGGTATCGCGCGCGATGAAGCCGAGAACCAGGCCGAGGCCGAGGCCGAGCATCACCTGCGCGCCGAACGGTATGCGGGCCAAGGGATTTCGCGACCGGCGGGGCTGCTGTACCGATGCTGCCGATGCCGTCGATGACGCCGCTACTGTGGGCGCGCCGCTGTCGGCGGTGCCCGAACTGCTACTAGAAGGGCGAGACATGAAGAGGACCTCTCATGAAGGACTGCACCGGCAACGAAGCCGGGCAGCAAAGGGGTAGGACGGGACAAACCGGACCGACACACGAACAGCGTCATAGGCGAAAAGTGCGGTCGACGAGTCGCGTAAGGATCCGCGGATGCGCGTCACAGCGAGGAATCGGATATGACGCTGTTCCGGGCTGAATCCACGCATCAAGCCCACGCATGAAGGCCATGGACGGACAACGCGCCCGTGGAATGAGCCGGTGCCGCGTGGGTGCGACGGATCAGCGCCGGGCGAGCCCGGGACGCGCGAGAGGGACCGTCAACAGGCTGCGCTGATGCGCCGCTGCAGGTCGACGTGCAGCCGGCGAGTGAGAAGCGCGCCCGGGAATGTCACGGGGTCCAGTCTGCCACTTCGGTCTCGGTCGGTGTGCATCGGGTGCGCCCTGTGCGAGAATGACCGCCAATCGTGCCCTAAAGTGAGCTAGAGCCCCGCCGGGGAACCGGCGAATTTCCGCGTGTCAATCGCACCGCCTGCATGTGCTGTGGGTGGTCGCCTGTGCGAAGGATCTTTCTGCAGATGCCTGACTTGCTTGCCGCCCCCCATGTTGCAGCGCACCTTTCAGCGGCCACCCTGACCGTCGACGGTGGCGACAGGGCCATCGTGATCGCCGTCGGCGTGGTGGCGCTGATCGCCCTGGCCATCTCGTTCGTGCTGCGGGCGGGGGTGCTGGCCACCGGGACCGGAACGAAGAAGATGCAGGAGATCTCGGCGGCCGTGCAGGAAGGCGGTGCGGCCTACCTCGGCCGGCAGTTCCGGACGCTGTCGGTCTTCGTGGTGATCGTCTTCCTGCTGCTGCTGGTGCTGCCGGCCGATAGCTGGAGCCAGCGGATCGGGCGGTCGATCTTCTTCCTGGTGGGCGCGGCGTTCTCGGCACTCATCGGTTACCTCGGCATGTGGCTCGCCACCCGCGCCAATGTGCGCGTCGCGGCCGCGGCGAACGGCGAGGGTCGCGAGAAGGCCATGCAGATCGCCTTCCGCACGGGCGGAACCGTCGGGCTGGCCACCACCGGCCTCGGCCTGCTCGGCGCCTCCATCGTGGTGCTGGTCTACGCCGGCGGCGCGCCAAAGGTCTTGGAGGGCTTCGGGTTCGGTGCCGCGATGCTCGCGATGTTCATGCGTGTCGGCGGCGGCATCTTCACCAAGGCGGCCGACGTGGGCGCCGACCTGGTCGGCAAGGTCGAGCAGGGCATCCCGGAGGACGATCCGCGCAATGCCGCCACCATCGCCGACAACGTGGGCGACAACGTGGGCGACTGCGCCGGCATGGCCGCCGACCTGTTCGAGTCCTACGCCGTCACCCTCGTCGCCTCGCTGATCCTCGGCTCGGCCGCGTTCGGCACCAAGGGCCTGATCTTCCCGCTGATCGTCCCCGCGATCGGCGTGCTCACCGCGATCGTCGGTGTGTACATCACGCGCGCCCGGGCCGGCGAGAGCGGGCTCGCGACCATCAACCGTTCTTTCTACATCTCGGCGGTGATCTCGGCGATCCTGTGCGCGATCGCCGCGTTCGTGTACCTGCCGTCGAACTTCGCGGCACTGGGCATGAGCGGCGCCGGCAACCCGGCGGTGATCGCGTTCGTCGCCGTGATCATCGGGATCGTGCTGGCCTCGATCATCCTGTGGCTCACCGGCTACTTCACCGACACGCACCACGGGCCGACGCAACATGTCGGGAACACCTCGGTGACCGGCGCGGCGACCGTCATCCTGTCCGGCATCTCGCTCGGTCTGGAGTCGGCCGTCTACACGGCGATCGTGATCGGCGCCGCCGTGTACGGCGCGTTCTTGCTCTCCGGCTCGCTGCTGGTCTCGCTGTTCGCGGTGGCGCTCGCCGGGTGTGGCCTGCTCACGACGGTCGGCGTGATCGTCGCCATGGACACCTTCGGGCCGGTCTCCGACAACGCGCAGGGTGTCGCGGAGATGTCCGGTGAGGTCTCCGAGGCTGGAGCCCAGATCCTCACCGACCTGGACGCCGTCGGCAACACCACGAAGGCCATCACCAAGGGCATCGCGATCGCGACGGCCGTGCTCGCCGCCACGGCGCTGTTCGGCTCGTACGCGGACGCGATCTCCGGCGCCCTCAAATCCGCGGGCGGCGCCGCGGAATCCGCCGCCAGCACCATGTCGGCGTTCTTCACCGACGTGAAATGGCCGAACGTCCTAGTCGGCGTGATGCTCGGAGCCTGCGTCGTCTTCCTGTTCTCCGGCCTGGCCATCAACGCGGTCTCTCGCGCCGCGGGAGCGGTGGTGTTCGAGGTGCGACGCCAGTTCCGCGAGATCCCCGGGATCATGGAGGGCACCGGTAAGCCGGAATACGGCAAGGTCGTGGATATCGTCACGCGTGATTCGCTTCGTGAGCTCGCGACCCCGGGCCTGCTCGCGGTCTTCGCGCCGATCGCCGTCGGCTTCGGCCTCGGCACCGGCCCGCTCGCCGGCTTCCTCGGCGGTGCGATCGCCTGTGGCGTGCTGATGGCCGTGTTCCTGGCCAACTCCGGCGGCGCGTGGGACAACGCGAAGAAGCTCGTGGAGGACGGCCACCACGGTGGGAAGGGCTCGGATGCGCACGCCGCCACCGTCATCGGCGATACGGTGGGTGACCCCTTCAAGGACACGGCCGGCCCGGCGATCAACCCGCTGATCAAGGTGATGAACCTGGTGTCCGTGCTGATCGCGCCGGCGGTCGTGCTGCTCTCGGTCGGGAGCAGCAATATGCCGTGGCTCCGCGCGCTCATCGCGATCATCGCGCTGGCGATCATCGTGGCCGCTGTGATCGTGTCGAAGAAGCGAGCGTCGCAGCTTCACCAGGAGGCGCCCGAGGCCGAGGCCGCTGCTGCGGCGTAACCGCGGGTTCGCCTAGCACGTTCTGCCGCCTGGCGAAGAGGCCGTTCGACCGTGACCTTTTTCGACTCCGGGCGGGTATCGTAGGTCGATCGAATTCGCCGAACCGACTCCAAGGAGACCCTGAGCTATGAAGCGCACACTGGTGGCCGTCGCCGCTGCGGCAGTGGCGGCACTCGTCGTCACGGCGTGCGGAAGTTCGGGCGGGACGGCGCAGAGCCCATCCAGCAGCTCGAGTTCGCAGTCGTCGAGCAGCAGCGAGTCGTCTCTCGCGGGGCAGGCGGCGAACACCGAGTCGTCCAGCCCGCAGGCCTCCACGGAGCCGACCGCCGGCGGCTCGTCATCCACGGTCACGATCAGCGGGGACCTCGACGCGCAGAGTGCCGCGTGGTTCGGAGCGGTCTGTACCGGACTGTCGCCGGTGGTCGAGCAGGCGTTTGGTCTGATGAGCAGCGCGATGAGTAGCCTGGGTGGCTCCGGCGACCCCGCGAAGATCCAGCAGCAGCTCGTCGCGGCGATCTCCACGATGGCGTCCTCCATGGATTCCGCGGCCAAGACCATCGGGGCGGTCCCGCCGCCCACTCTCGCCAACGGCAAGCAGATGGCGCAGGACATCGTCGCCGCGCTGGGCAAGTCGGCGCCGCAGTTGAAGCAGGTCGCCGACCAGCTCCAGGCCGAGAAGGTCACCACCATGGAGCAGCTGCAGCAGGCGATGAGCTCGCTCAATTCGTCGTTGACCTCGGGCATGGACGGGCTGTCGTTCGACAAGTACGACCTCGATCCCAAGATCCAAGACGCCATGAAGAAGCTACCGGCCTGCGCTCCGCTGTACTCCTTCGCGCAGTCCGCGTCGCCCACCAGCTGAGTGACGTCGGCCGAGCAGTTGAGCGACCGGGCACCGGGAATGCTCGGCTGCACCCGGCCGTCGGTGTGATCCGGTACCGTGGCGAGCCGTGACGCAACCGTCGCTGTTCTCCGCGGATCTGCTGCCACCGGCACAGCTCGACCTGGGCGGGCTGCTCGCGGCGCACGGGCAGATGGTCGGCGGGCCGCAGGGCTCGCGGATCTCCATCCTGCTGACGGACGCGTGGCGGGCCGACTCGTTGATCCGCGAATGCGCCGCGCGGGACCTGATCGCCGAGACCGTGCGCGACCGGACGGACGGGGCGGTGCTGCTGCGCACAGAGCGGTCCGCGAAGCTCGACGCCTTGACTACGCGGTGGACGCGCGGCGCGGTCAAGGCGCCCCCGCCGGATCTCGTCATCGACGCGGGCCTGCTCAGGATCTGGCTGCTCGCGGCCGGCCGCCCGGACGCGCAGGGCTACCTGCTCGGACTGGACCCGCACGCCGCCGGGATGCATTCGGCGTTGGCCGCGGCGCTCGCCCGCGCCGGGCTGGCCGGCTCGGTGACGGGGGTACAGTCCGGGTGGCCGGCGGTCCGGCTAACCGGCCGCAGGCGTGCGGCGCGCCTGGCCGAGATGATCGGTGATCCGCCGTCCGGCGCCCCGGACGGCATCTGGCCGGTGCCGGGCCGCTGACCTTCGACGCACAGTGTCGATGCACAGTGTCGACGCGCCGGGCCGCAACGCGGGTGCCGACGCGTACGACCGACGCGCGAAGCTCACGCACACGGCCCGTGCACACCACCGACCCACTTCGGCGGGGTACCCTGCGGCGGGCGGGCAGGATCTGGCATCCTGCACCGGACGCCCTCATCGCGGACCAGGCCCGTGGCGAGCGATGGGTGTGTCCGGCGACCGGCGCTGTGATCGTGCGGCGGATCGGCCGGAAGCTTTGCGCCGAACAGCGTCATCGACGGAGATGACGAATCCTGACGGCGTGACGAACGGAACTAAGGAGTATGTGAAAAGCCCATGCCTCAACCGAGAACCGGGCCCCGATCCGGCACGAAGCTGGTGGTGGTGGAGTCGCCGCACAAGGCGCGCACCATCGCCGGCTACCTGGGCGATGGGTATGTGGTCGAATCGTCGGTCGGGCACATCCGTGACCTGCCGCGCGGCGCCGCGGACGTCCCGGCGAAATACAAGGGCGAACCGTGGGCCCGGCTCGGCGTCAACGTCGACGACGGGTTCGAGCCGCTGTACGTGATCCCGCCCGACAAGAAGCAACAGGTCGCCAAGCTCAAGGACCTGCTCAAGGGCGCCGACGAACTGTTCCTGGCCACCGATGAGGACCGGGAGGGGGAGGCGATCGCCTGGCACCTGCTGCAGACGCTCAGCCCCACGGTCCCGGTCAAGCGCATGGTGTTTCACGAGATCACCCCCGGCGCGATCCGGGCCGCCGTGCAGCACCCACGCGAGCTGGACGACGACCTGGTCGACGCGCAGGAGACCCGCCGCATCCTCGACCGCCTCTACGGCTACGAGGTCTCGCCGGTGCTGTGGAAGAAGGTGATGCCGCGGCTGTCGGCGGGGCGCGTGCAGTCCGTGGCGACCCGCATCATCGTGGATCGTGAACGCGCGCGCATGGCGTTCGTGTCCGGCACCTATTGGGGCATCGACGCCGTCTTCGCGGCGGCGGGCGACTCGGGCGACGCGTCTGGCGCGTTCACCGGATCGCTGGCCAGCGTCGACGGCACCCGCCTCGCCACCGGCAAAGACTTCGACCCCGCGACCGGGGCCATCAAGGCCGGCGTCGCCGTGCTGCAGCTCGACGAGCCGACCGCCCGCGCGTTCGCCGCCGCGCTCGCCGGTGCCGCGGCGACCGTCACCTCCGTGGAGGACAAGCCGTTCACCAAGCGGCCCGCACCGCCGTTCATGACGTCGACCCTGCAGCAGGAGGCCGGCTACAAGCTGCACTTCTCGTCGGAGCGGACCATGCGCACCGCGCAGCGGCTCTACGAGGGCGGCTACATCACCTACATGCGCACCGACTCGACGACGCTGTCGCAGACCGCGCTAGATTCCGCGCGCGCCCAGGCCCGCGAACTGTACGGGCCCGAGTACGTCCCGGACGCGCCGCGGCACTACACCCGCAAGGTGAAGAACGCCCAGGAGGCGCACGAGGCGATCCGGCCCGCCGGCGACCAGTTCCGCACGCCCGGGCAGGTGGCGGGCGAGCTGTCCGGCGACGAGTTCCGGCTCTACGAGTTGATCTGGAAGCGCACCATCGCCTCGCAGATGGCCGATGCGCGGGGCCGCTCCGTGACGGCCCGCATCGCGGTGAACGTTGCGACCGCTGGGGCAGCCGGGGCGATCCGCGAGCTGGTGTTCACCGCGTCCGGCCAGACGATCACCTTCCCCGGCTACCAGCGGGCCTACGACGACACGCCGGACGACGCCGATTCCGAGGCGACCGCCGGTTCCGCCCGTTCCGCTGGGTCGGCGGCTAGCGGTTCGAGACGGGGTGGCCGCGGAGATGACGACGTGTCCGGCCGCGCGGGTTCCGGGGAGGCCGGGGCCGCGGGGGCGGCTGCACCGGCGAAGCTGCCGCCGCTGGCCGAGGGCCAGGCGCTCCGCGTCGACGGCGCGACCCCCGACGGGCACACGACCAAGCCGCCCGCGCGGTATACCGAGCCGAGCCTGGTCAAGGCGCTCGAGGAGATGGGCATCGGCCGGCCGTCGACCTACGCGTCGATCATCCGCACCATCACCGACCGTGGGTACGTGTGGCGGCGCGGCACCGCGCTGGTGCCGTCGTGGGTGGCATTCGCGGTGATCGGACTGCTGGAACGCTATTTCCCGCGGCTGGTGGACTACGACTTCACCGCTGCCATGGAGGATGAGCTCGACGGGATCGCGGCGGGCCGGCTGCATCGGACGGACTGGCTGTCCGGCTTCTACTTCGGCGGTGACGTCGGGCCGAAGGGGTCGGTCGGGCGGTCCGGTGGGCTCAAGCACCTGGTCGCCGACCAGCTGGACACCATCGACGCGCGCGAGGTGAACTCGCTGCCGCTGCTGAAGGACTCGGCCGGGCGCACCGTGGTGGTGCGGGTCGGCCGGTTCGGGCCGTATCTGGAACGTCCCACGTTCGCGCCGGGTAACGCTGCGGGCGACGCTACGGGGGGCGACGCAGTGGGGGATACGGCGGCCAACGCAGTGGGCGATGCCGCCGCGACGGAGCGCGCCAACCTGCCGGACGATCTGCCTCCCGACGAGCTGACCCCCGAGGTGGTCGAGCAGCTGTTCGGGCAAGCCGCGGCCGGCGACCGGGAGCTGGGCGTCGACCCGGCGACCGGGCGCACCATCGTCGCGAAGGACGGGCGTTACGGGCCGTATGTCACGGAGGTGCTCCCGGAGGGCACCCAGAAGACCGGTAAGAACGCCGTGAAACCGCGTACCGCGTCGCTGTTCAAGTCGATGGGAGTCCAGACAGTCACGCTGGACGAGGCGTTGCAGTTGCTCACCTTGCCCCGGGTGGTGGGTGTCGATCCGGAGTCCGGCGCGGAGATCACCGCGCAGAACGGCCGGTACGGCCCATACCTGAAGAAGGGCACCGATTCTCGCTCGCTACCGAGTGAGGATGCGCTGTTCACCGTGACGCTCGACGAGGCACTCGCGCTGTATGCGCAGCCGAAGACGCGCGGCCGGGCCGCGGCGGCGCCGCCGCTCAAACAACTGGGCGCGGATCCCAACTCGGGCAAGCCGATGGTCGTCAAGGAGGGGCGGTTCGGCCCGTACGTCACCGACGGGGAGACGAACGCCTCGCTGCGCAAGTCCGACAGCGTCGAAGGCCTGACCGACGAGCGCGCCGCGGAACTGCTCGCCGAGAAACGTGCGAAGGGCCCGGCTCCTGCGCGTGGCCGGCGGACGGCCGCCGCGGGTGCGGGCTCCAGGACGGGTACGGCGACGCGACGGAAGACGTCCACGAAGGCCGGGGCGAAGAAGTAGGCCCGATTTCTCGTTGACTGGGAGTCCTGCAGAGTTTTGCAGCCCGGTGACTCTGCAGCACTCCCACTCGACGGCCGCGGCGTGCGGGGGCAGGCTCGGTCGGGTTGTCAGCATACGATCTAGGGCATGGCCCGGCTTCGTGAGGATTCCCCCGTGACCGAGGTGTTCTTCACCGATGCGCTGACCGGCGTCGACGGCACGTCCGACCCGGCGCCGTCCCGCTGGGCGCCCGAGACATTCGGTGACGCCCTGGCCGTCATGCAGGCACGCGGCACGGTCGCGGTTCAGGTGCCGGCGCCGGCCCCGCCCGCCGCGGTCTCGACGTCGCCAGGTTCCGATACCGACCGCGGGTATGACGCTGTTCGTGCGCCACAGCCCGCCCGGGCCGGCCGCGCGCCGGTGGGCCGCGTTCCCGCCGGGCGCCCCGGCGTGACGGCCGCACCGTCGCCGACACGGGGCGCACGGCCCGCACTGTCGCCCGGCGCGACGACGGGCTGGACCCCGAACCCGCTCTGGGCCCCGCCGGCCCCGGCCCGTCCGGCTGTATCCTCGAGTGCCGTGCCGGTCGCCGCCCGACCGGCGGTGCTCATGCGCGCTCAGCTGGCACGGCCCACGGGCACCATGCCGGCAGCGCCTCTGGGCGCCAGGCCGGCGGTACCGCGCCCAGCGGCTGCGCCGCGAACAGCGTCGTACTCGGTTGCCGGGCACCCCAACGCCGCGCGCCCGCAGCAGCCGGGCCGACTGCCACCGGGCCAGCTGACACCGTCGCAGACCCGCCCCCGCAAGAAGTCCGGCGGCGCATGGACGCTCCTCGTCGTCGTCATCTTCTTCCTGGTGATGTCGGGCGCGGGGAGGCAGATCCTCGACGCGCTCACGCATCTGCTGAATCGATGACGGAAGCCGCCCTGCCTATGACGATCGCCCCACCGGACGCCGCCATCGATATCCGCTGCGACACCCCCTGTGACACCCCTCAGGGCGGTCGATAACCGTGGCGCGTAGCCAGAACTCGATCGCCGTGCTGATGCGCATCACGGCGTTCCGGCGCATGTGGCTGGCGCTGTCGACCTCCAGCCTCGGCGACTGGCTGGGGCTGCTGGCGACCACCGCGATGGCCGCCTACCTCACCAAGAACTCGTCGAACTTCGCGCAGGGCGCGGCCGTGTCCGGCGTGCTCGTGTTCCGGCTGCTGCCCGACCTGGTGCTCGGACCGATCGCCGGCGCGCTGGTCGACCGGCTCGACCGCCGCTACGTCGCCATGATCGGCGACACCCTGGCCGGGCTGATGTACCTGTCCATCCCGCTGGTGGGGAACCTCGGCTGGCTGCTCGCGGCGCAGTTTCTGGTCGAGGCGGTCGGGTTGTTCTCCAATCCGGCGAAGCAGGCGTTGTGGGTGAACATCGTGCCGCGGGAGCGGCTGGCCGTGGCGAACCAGCTCAACTACGTGTCGGTGTACGGGATGGTGCCGGTTGCGGCGCTGGTGTTCGCGCTGCTCGCGACGGCCGCGCAGTTCTTCGGGGCGCCGCCGGTGCCGGCCGCGGGCGCGTCTACCGCGCTCATCTCGGTCACCTCGTCGGTGGCGATCAACATCGCACTGATCTTCGACGCGGCCACCTACTTCCTGGCCGCGAGCGTGCTGTTCGCGACGCGCCGGCTGATCCCCGCGTACCTGGACGAGCGGCCGCCGCCGAAGTCCGTGTTCCGGCTGGTCCGGGAGGGCGTGGGGTACGTCAAGAACTCGGCCGTGATGCGCGCCATCTACGTTGGCATCCTCGGCGCGTTCGCGGCGGGCGGCCTGGTCGCCGGGGTCGCGCAGGCGTACGTCGCGACCATGGGCGCCGGCAGCGCCGGGTACGGCATCCTGTTCGGCACCGTGTTCACCGGGCTGGCGCTCGGCATGCTGATCGGCCCGAAGGTGCTGCCAGCGGTGCCCCGCCGGATGGTGTTCACCATGGCGATCGGCGTGGCCGGTCTGGCGCTCGTCGTGATGAGCGTGATCCAGGACTTCGTCGGCGCTGCGGTGATGTCCGTGGTGATGGGCCTGTTCGCCGGGATCGCATGGATCACCGGGTTCACCATGATCGGGCACGAGGTCGCCGATCGGCTGCGCGGCCGCGTGTTCTCGTTCGTCATGTCGTCCGTGCGGATCATGCTGCTGGGCACGATCGCGGTCGGCCCGGTGCTGGCCAACAGCATCGGATACCACTCCTTCTCGATCGGTGAGTACCAGCTGGTGTTCACCGGCCCGGGCCTGGTGCTGCTGGCGAGCGGGCTCGTCACGATCGCCGTCGCGATCTTCTCGGGCCGCCAGGTCGGCGGGCTGCCCGGCGAGCTGATGCGTCACCTGTCGCGCAGGCTGCTGCGGAGCCGGCGCCGCAACCTGCTGGACGCCGAGGAGAGCGACCCGGGCGTGCTGATCACGGTGGTGGGACCCGACGGCGACGCGACCGCCCGGTACGCGGAGGCCTTGGTGGCGCACCTGAGCGGGCAGGGCTGGGTGGTGTGCGACGACGCGGCCCCGGTGGAACCGGCGCGGCCCGACGACACCGAGTCGGACGCGCTGCGGGCGCTGGCCAAGCTGTCCGACCTGGCGACGCACCGCCTGCGCCCGGCGATCGAGTCCGGCTGCGTGGTGGTCTGCCGCGACTACGTCGATGCGGCCGTCGTACGGTTCGGCGCGCAGGCCCGGCTGGGCGAGGAGCACATCGTCCGGATGGCCGACTGGTCCACCGGCAAGCTGCGCCCCGACCTGACGGTTCTCGTCGACCCGTCGTTGCGACCGTCCGCCGAGTATGACGATGTTCCGGGCGAAAGCGGTGACGGGGCAAGGGAAGTCGAGGGTGCCGCTTCCGGCGAAACCCCGGCGGCCGGTGCGGAGGGCGAGGCTGTGCACGAGGGAGCGGACAAGTCGGCCGAGGGGACGGGCGAGTCGGCCGAGGGGGCGGCAGGTCTCGGCTCGGACGCTGGGCTCCCGGGTGAGGCCGTCGATGTCGGCGTGCCTGCCGTGGATGCGCCCGCCGTCAGTGCTCTCGCAGAGGGTGCGCTCGGCAGTGGTGGAGTCAGCAGTGGTGGACTCAGCGCTGATGGACCCGGCGACGCCGAGGTGCCCGCCGTCGACCCGGTGCGCGCGTACCAGGACCTGGCGGCGGCCGCGCCGGAACGGTACGTCGTGGTGCCGCCCCTGCCGTCCGGTGGCAGCCTGCCCGAAGACCTCGCGGACCATGTTCGCGCCGTCCTCGCCCACCGGTCTCCGCGGCGGGCCGGGACGGGTTCGGACGGGAACGACGGGGACACCGTCATACCCGATGCCGGCTCCGCAACGGGCGCCGACACCCGTGACGATCGTGGTGATGGAACGCGTGACGAGGGCCGCGACGATGCCGGGGCGGGCGCGGCCGAGAACGGCGTCATACCCGAAGCCGATTCACCCGATGCCGATGCCGACGGCGGTGCCGTACCGGATTCCCGGCCGCTGCGGGTCGACGGACCCCTGCGGTAGGTTGACGGGCGGCGGTGCGGCGATGTGTCGTGGGCACTGGTGGAGACGCGGATCCGGCGTTCGGGTTCGGTGACGCGGAAGGCGGCGCATGGCGAGCGGCGAGACGTATTCCGAGGAGTACTACCGCTTCTCGCGGCCGGAGGCGGGCGCCAAGGGCGTGGTCGACAAGGTTCGTGACGGATACATCCGGCGGCAGATCTTGCGGCGCGTTCCTCGCGGGCGGCTGCTCGATGTGGGCTGTGGGCTCGGGCTGTTCTTGGAGACCATGGCCGGCGAGTTCGAGCTCTACGGCATCGACCTGTCGCCGTATGCCGTCGAGCGCGCGGCGCGTCGGTTGCCGGCGGCCGTGCTCCGGGTCGGCAGCCTCACCGACGGGCTGCCGTTCGAGGAGATGTTCGATGTAGTCACCGCCATCAACATCTTCGAGCATCTAGACGATCCGGCGGCGGGTCTCGACGCGGTGCGCGCGCGCCTGCGTGTCGGGGGGCTGCTGGTGGCGCACCTGCCCACCATCGGCAACCGTGTGCAGGCCCGGCTGTACTCCGGCTCCTACGCCGCGGACCCGACGCACGTCTATCGCCCGTCCGGCCGGGAGTTCTCCGCGCTCGCTGCGCAACACGGTTTTTCCTGTGTCAGTTCAAGTTTCGCGCCGTTCGTCGGTGCGGCGCTGTGGCGTGCGCTGCCCTGGCATCCGGCCTTCCTCGGGGTGTATCGGGTGGTTTAGATGAGCTCCGACGTGTTCGGCGAGGTGGTCGGGCAGGCCGCGGCGGTGGCGGTGTGCCGTGCCGCGGTCGCCGCCGCGGCCGCCGGGCCGGGAGGCGCGGGCCCGGCCATGACGCACGCCTGGCTCTTCACCGGCCCGCCGGGCTCCGGGCGGTCGGTCGCCGCCAGGGCGTTGGCCGCGGCGTTGGAATGCGAGTCCGGCGGCTGCGGATCGTGCACCTCCTGCCGCACGGTGCGCGCCGGCACGCACGCGGACATGCGGGCCGTGATTCCGGAGGGCCTGTCGATCCGGGTGGACGAGATGCGGGCCGTGGTCTCGCGCGCGGCGATGCGCCCGGCGACCGGGCGCTGGCAGATCGTGCTGATCGAGGACGCGGACCGGCTCACCGAGGGTGCCGCGAATGCGCTATTGAAGTCCATCGAGGAGCCGCCGCCGCACACCGTGTTCCTGCTCTGCGCGCCGTCGACCCATCCCGACGACGTGCCGGTGACGATCCGTTCCCGTTGCCGCGTCGTCAATCTCGTGACGCCGTCGGTGGACGAGATCGCGGAGGTGCTCGAGCAGCGCGACGGCGTGGCTCCCGAGTTGGCGCGCTGGGCGGCGTCGGTATGTGCCGGCCATGTCGGCCGAGCCCGGGCGCTGGCCGGATCTGAGACCAGCCGGGACCACCGTGCCACCGTGCTCGCCGTTCCGGGCGCGGTCCGGACGTTGGCGGACGTCTTCGCCGAGGCCGACGCGCTGCTGGACGTGGCGAAGAAGGAGTCGGCGGAGCAGTCCGAGCGACGGGACGAGACCGAACGCGAGGAGCTGCGGATCGCGCTGGGCGCGGGCGGGACGGGCAAGGGTGCCGCGGCCGCCACACGCGGCAGCGCCGGCGCGCTCAAGGACCTGGAGAAGCAGCAGAAGGCGCGGGCGACGCGCACGGTGCGCGACGTGCTCGACCGGGCGTTGGTGGATCTGTCCGGCTTCTACCGGGATGTGATCGTCTATGCGAGCGGGGCCTCGGCGGCGCTGATCAATCCCGATGTGGCCCGGGACGTGCACGTCGCGGCGAGCCGGATCGGCGCCGAGGGGGCGCTCCGGCGGCTGGACGCGGTGCTGGCCTGCCGGGTGGCGCTGGAACGAAATGTGAAGCCGGACATCGCGATCGAGGCGCTGATGATGCAGCTGCGGGTGGCGTGAGCGCCGCCGGTTGCGGGCTGCGGTTTCAGGTGCGCGGTAGCGTGTAGCGCCATGGGCATGCTGTGCGCGGTGACGCTGGTCGACCGTGGCCAGCTGCACTACGCCGCGCCGGGGGAGCTGCTGCTCGAGGTCGGCGACAAGGTGCTGCTGCCGACCGACCACGGCGCCGTCGTCGGCACGGTGGTGTGGGCCGCCGAGTACGTCTCCGACGACACCTCGGGTTTTCCGACGGTTCTCGGCCGCGCCTCGGACGACGACGTCGTCGCCCAGGACGATCTGCGGCGCGTCAAGGCCCAGGCGGTGGTCGCGACGCGGAGGTTGGCGCGCGAGCACGGGTTGCCGATGAAGGTTCTCGCCGCCGATCCGCAGGCCGACGCCGGGCGCACCGTCATCTACTACACGGCACCCGACAAGGTCGACTTCCGCTCGTTGCTGCGGGATCTCTCCGCGACACTGAGCACCCGAGTGGAGCTGCGCCAGCTCGGCGACCGCGACGCGGTCCGCGCCGTCGGCGCCATCGGCTCCTGTGGGCGTGAGACGTGCTGCTCGACCTTCCTGAAGGACTACGAACCGGTGACGCTCACCATGGCCAAGGACCAGGATCTGCCCGCCAACCCCATGCGGATCTCCGGCGTGTGCGGCCGACTGATGTGCTGCCTGAAGTACGAGCACCCGCTGTACCAGGAGTTCCGGGCCAGCGCTCCCGCGATCGGCGAGACGGTCGAATCGCCGGACGGCCCGGCCCAGGTCGTCGGGCACTCGGTGCCGAGCGACTCGCTCGTGCTGCGGCTGAACGCGGACGGCTCCCACCAGGTGTGCCCCAGGGCATCGGTGTGCGGTGCTCGCAAGGCCTACGAATCTCGTCATACTCGATAACCCCGCGCCAGAAGGCGGCGCTGCTGGGAGTTTTGCCGCACCGTCTTGCGCGGCGGGTTGGCTGTGGCGGATCGGCCCGGCTGTTTCGTTGCGGCGGTTTGTTGCGGAGGTTTGTGCCTGCGGTTCGTTGCCCGGGCCGCAGGCAGATCACATCTCGGTATCATGACGCAACACGGCGGCGCCTGAGCGCGTCTTCAGGTATGGGTGGGGGACTTCGACAGACACCGTGGCAGCGCTGTTGCGGGGCTGTCGCGAGGTGCGGGATGTTCGGCTGGGTTTCGGGCTGGTGGAGAGGGAGTGGTGATGGGTTCCGGGCTGTGGCGCAGGACGCTCGTCGCCTGCGCTGTGGTGGGTTCGTTGTCCCTCGCCGCCGCGTGCACCCCGTCGAGCCAGGCCGCCGGCACCGAGGGCATGGGGCAGAGCTCCACGGGGGGCGCGTCGAACCAGGTCACGGTTGCTCCGCTCACGCCCGGTGCCCGACCGACGGATTCGACCGGCGGCCCGATGGCGGCGACCACCGGCGACACGGCCACCGTCGCGCCGACGAGCGACTCGACCTCGCCGACGAGCGTTTCCACCGCGCCGACGAGTGACGCCACGGGGTCGATCGGGGATCCGAGCGATCCGAGTTTGCCGATGGCCGCGGCGACGGTGACGGGTACGCCCGCACTGGGCAGCACCGGGGTCGCGCCGGCCGAGCCGATCACGCTCACGGCCGAGGGTGGCACCCTGTCGTGGCTCACCTTCACCAACCCCGACGGCAAGAACGTCGCGGGCGCCCTCTCGGACGACGGAACCTCGTGGACGCTGGGTGAGCCGCTCGGCTTCGGGAAGACGTACACCGTGTCCGGCGTGGCGGTGAACCGGGCCGGCGTGCAGACGCGCATCAACGGCACGTACACCACCGCGACGACGAAAGAACCTGTCAGCACACGGATCTCGCCCGGCGACGGTGCCGTGGTCGGGGTCGCGGCCCCGGTGATGATCCGCTTCGGGCTCCGCGCCGACGACAAGGCGATGATCGAGAAGCACGTGAAGATCGTCACCGACCCGCCGGTCGAGGGCGCGTGGGCGTGGATCAAACACGATGGCGACACCTACCCGTCGCTCGACTGGCGGCCGAAGGCCTACTGGCCCGCGGGCACCAAGGTGCACGTCGAGGCGAACATGTACGGCGTCAAGTTCCAGGACGGTTGGTACGGCGGGAGCGATGTGTCCGTCGATTTCGCCATCGGGCGGAACCAGGTCGTCAAGGCCGACGCCAAGGCGAACAAGGTCGTGGTGCTGCGGGACGGCAAGGTCGCGGCCACGTACAACGGGTCGTTCGGCATGGGCGACCGGGTCGGGGACCCCAACCTGGTCACCCGGTCCGGCACCCACGTGGTGATGAGCAAGGACGCCGTCTACAAGATGTCCAACCCGAAGTACGGCTACGAGAACGTCACCGAGTACTGGGCCGTACGCATCAGCAACAACGGCGAGTTCCTGCACAACAATCCCGGCACCACCCCGTGGCAGCTGGCGAACATCAACAAGACCCACGGCTGCATCAATCTGTCCTGGAACGACGCCAAGGCCTATTTCGAGAGCGCGATCTACGGAGACCCGGTCGAGATCACCGGCACCTCGATCCAGCTCTCCTCCGCCGACGGCGACATCTACGACTGGGCTGTCCCGTGGTCCACGTGGGTCACGATGTCAGCGCTCGCCCCGAACTCGACCGTGACGTAGCGGCCCGCGTGCCCATCGTGTTTTCGAGTATGACGTTGTTCCGTGCCGGTGGTTCGTTCCGGCAGCCCGGACCCGTTACACTTGACCGCGCTGCCGCCTTAGCTCAGTCGGCAGAGCGTCTCACTCGTAATGAGAAGGTCTGGAGTTCGATTCTCCAAGGCGGCTCGGCAGCGTGACCAGCACTTTAGGTGCTCTGACCAGCGGAAATATCCGCTGATGAACCTCTTTTTCGCCCTCATGCGGCGGACATGCGTGGACACGAATGGCCTCGAAACCCCTATACTTTGGGCACGCATTGGGCACGGATTGGGCACGCCGATCCGCCATTGGGCACGAGGGGCACGCCATGGCTCGTGGCAAACGCTCCTGGGGAGCGATCCGGAAGCTTCCCAGCGGGGCATTTCAGGCGCGGTACAGCGCACCGGATGGCACACGTCACACGGCGGCCACCACCTTCCAGACCAAGACCGATGCGGACGCATGGCTGTCGGCGGAGCGTGCGAAGATCACCAGCGGCGCCTGGCAGGGAGAGCGCGAGCGGGCTCAGTTGCCGACGGTGGCCGATTACGCGCGTGCTTGGATCGAATCGCGCGTCACGTCGTCCGGCCAGCCGCTGCGGCCGCGGACCAAAGCCCAGTACGTGCGCGTGTGGGAGCTGCACATCGAGACCGACCGGATCGGCGGCTTGGTGCTCGACGAGGTCAAGGTCCGAGACATCAAAGCCTGGTACGCCGCGCTTCCCGCCGATCGTCCGGCGTGGCGGTCGTACTGTTACCGGGTTATCCGCGCCATATTCGCCACTGCAGTCGCTGATGACCTCATCGACTCCTCGCCGTGTCGGATTCCCGGTGCCGGCAGCTCGAAGCGGGCGAAGGAGACGAACCCCGCGAGCGTCGCCGAGCTGGACGTCATCGTCGACCACATGCCCGAGCAGATGCGGCTCGCCGTGCTGCTCTCGGCCTGGTGCGCGTTGCGGTTCGGCGAGATGGCAGAGCTTCGCCGCGAAGATGTGGACCTCAAGGCCGGAGTCCTGAAGATCCGCCGCGCCATGGTGCGCGTCGGCGGCAAGGTCATCATCGGTGCTCCGAAATCGGCGGCCGGGGTTCGCGACGTGCACATCCCGCCGCATGTCATCGGCGCCGTGAAGGACCATCTCCGCCGGTACGTGCATGGCCCTGACGGTCTGCTGTTCCCAGGCGATGACGGGCACTCCACCATGCATTCCTCGACGCTGCGTAAGCACTTCGTGCGTGCCCGTGAGGCTGCGGGCCGGCCGGATTTGCGCTGGCATGACCTCAGACACACGGGTGCTGTGATGGCGGCGCAGGCAGGTGCCACGATGGCTGACCTGCAGGCGCGGCTGGGGCACTCGACCGCTGCCGCGGCGCTTCGGTATCAGCACACGGCGCAGGGCCGCGATGCCCTGATCGCGCAGCGCTTATCGAAGCTCGCCGAGAACGCCGGCTGACGCAGACCATGCTGAGGGCACCGATTCGGGAGTAGTCGAGCCAGCGAAAGAGGCGATCGCGATGGACTTGACCGGATTCCAGACCTCGTGTCGGTACGCTCAAGTGTTGCGACTGTACTGGTGTACGAGCACGCAGCAGATGGTCGCGACGCCGAGATCGCCGGGCGGATGTCGGAGGTGGCCGGGACATGACTGGTCCGCCGCGGCCCGTGAGGCCGCACATTGAGGCCGCAATGTCGGCAAGTCTGCTTCTGGAAGGGACACGGCGATGAGCGAACTGGAATCCGCCGGTAGGCATCATGGCGCCGCCTCGCTGATCGATCGCGCCGTCGACCTCATCGAGGAGGGCCGGGCGGCCGTGGCACGCCACGCCGACTTGACTCTCACGATGACGTTCTGGAGGCTCGGGAAGCTCATTGAAGATGAGGTACTCGGGTCGGAGCGCGCCGCGTACGGGCAGCAGATTGTCGTCTCGCTGGGACGACAATTGGCTGACAAGTACGGACGCTCGTTCACCGCCACGAACCTTCGTCGGATGATGCAGTTCGCGCAGGTTTTCCCGGACGAGAGGATTGTCGTCTCACTGGGACGACATTTGAGTTGGACTCATTTCCGGACACTGCTTCCGGTGCGGACCGAAGCGGCCCGTGCGTTCTACATCGACCAGGTCATCACCGCGCGGCTGAGTGTGCGCGCGCTGCGGGACCTGATCGGCCGGCAGGGTTTCGAGCGCAAGGAGATCGCCAATGCTCAGACACCCGGCGGGTTCGCGGTGCCTGCCGACACGTTCCGCGACCCGTATCTCCTCGACTTCCTTGGGTTGAAGGGTGCATATGCGGAGCGAGACCTGGAAGAGGCCATCATTCGCGAGATGGAGGCGTTCCTCCTGGAGGTCGGCAACGGCTGGGCGTTCGTCGCCAGGCAGAAGCGGATGACGGTCGGCAACGACGACTTCTACCTGGACCTGCTGTTCTACTCGCGGCCGCTGCGCCGCCTGATCGCGGTGGAGTTGAAGCTCGGGAAGTTCAAGCCGGCGCACAAGGGTCAGATGGAGCTCTATCTAAAGTGGTTGGACCGTAATGAGCGTCGAGAGGACGAGGAAGCGCCGATCGGGTTGATCCTGTGTACGGAGACGAGCCGCGAGCAGGTGGAACTGCTGGAGATGCACCGAGACGGGATCGTCGTCGCTGAGTATTGGACGGCGCTGCCACCGAAGGCGGAACTCCAGGCCCGCATCCAGGAGATATACCGAGCTGCACGCGAGCGAGTTGCGCGGCGCGAGATCACCGCGGCCGACGGCGAGTAGTAGCGAGTCCGCTGGGTGTGAGCCACCCACAGTCGCAGAGCGCGCAAGTGTCGCAGGGGCTTCTGATGATTGCCCATTGTGAGCTGCGCGGGCGGTGGTCATCGGAATATCCCGGCCTGCTCACTGGACCGGATGGCATGTCGCCAGTAGCGGCCTTGGCCCTGTCGGGTCGTCCCTCGGGTAGCCAGCCGGCTTTGTAGCGCGTGGGCGGAGGGCTCGGCGCCTTGGTTGGTGAGGATCTGCTCGAGAACGGCTCGGGCGGGCCGGGTTTCGCGCTCGCGGTTCAGGTTGTCGAGGTTGCCATGGCAGGTGTCGGTGTCAATGTAAGTGTGATTCGATAGGCGGCCGCGGGTCATGGCGACGTAGAACGCTTCGCGGGTCATTCGGCCGCTTGCGATCGTGTGGGTGGTGTCGACGGTGACGCCCTGGCAGCGGTGCGCGGTGACGGCATACCCGAGTTCGACGTGCTCGGCGACGTAGTCGGCGGGAAGTATGACGGGCTGGCCGCCGCTAACGTGGACGCGGATCGCCCCGTCGCGGCGCACATCGGTGATGGTGAGGACCGTGCCGTTTTTGACGAATCCTTCGGCCAGCCGGCCCCGCTCGTCGGTGCGCGAGTTCGGGCTGGTGCCGTCGGGAAGACGGCGGTCGACGCGGCGGGTGATGATGCGGTCGCCGATTCCGGCGACGGTGCCGTCATGCAGCGGCACACCTTCGGCGTGGACGTGGCCGATTTCGATCAGGTCGGCCCGGACGGTGAGGTTCAAGGCTTGGACGGTGTCGTTGTCGGCGGCGATCAGCAAACTGGTCAGCCCGCGCGCCTTGTCGGCTTTCCAGGCCTGGTGGGCGGCGTGGATCATCGCGTCGGCGTCACCGTCGGTAAACCGGCCGTGCGCCTGGTAGGCGTCCAATGCTGCGGGGTCGCCGCGGCGCAACTTGAGGGATACTTCGGCTTCCCATCGGCGGGGCTGCCCGTCGGGTGCGGTGAAGCGGCGGATATCGGTGAGCTGCGGCGTGTCGCTTTGGTGTTCGGCCAGGAGCTGGAAGGTGCCGCCGGCACCGATCGCAGGCAGCTGCGCGTGGTCACCGACGAGCAGCAGCTTCGCCCCGGCCTGGTTTGTCTGCTGGGCAAGGGCGTTAAGCGTGGGGAGGTCGGCCATGCCGGCCTCGTCGACCACCAGGAGCTGGCCGGGGTGCAGCGCCCACCGGTCGAAGTGAGCTTGGGCGTGGGCGATCGCGGCGTCGAGCCGGTCGGTGGGTCGACTCTCGGCGACCGCGTCGGCGCGGCGGGCTTCGAGCTGTGCGACGCGCTGGGCTCGGCCGGGTTGGAATTGCTGCTGGGCGAGCCACTGAGCGGTGTTCTCCGCGGCGACCTGGATCTCGGTTGCGAGTACCTCGGCCGCGACGGCGGAGGTGGCAAGACCGAGTACGGAACCGGGGCCGTGTTCACGTTCCCAGGCGGCCCGCAGCCCGGCCATCGTGGTGGTCTTGCCGGTGCCCGCCGGGCCGACCAACACGTCACACACCCGGCCGGAGTTGCAGATCGCCCGCACCGCAGCAGCCTGGTCCGGCGCAAGCCCGTGGTCACGCCCGGGCAGAGGTGCGGTGACGACGGCTTCCACGATGTCGGTGGAAACCGTTGGTGCGGTGGACGTCTCGGCCGCTTGGAGAAGTGCATCTTCGGCGGCCATCACTTCCAGGGACGTGAATACCTCAGGCGCGTCATAGATCGATCTGCCGGTCGTCGCATCGACCTCCGTGACGGCCGTGGGTGTATTGGCCGGGTTGAGAAGGACGCTGCGCTCGATGGCGGCGGTCGTGACCCGGCGCCGCACTTCCAGCAGATCCTGCTCGGTGACGAATTGCAGACCCGCGCCACCGATGGCGCGGCAGGTTGCGGCAACCAGGTTCCAGCGGGACCAGGTGGCGCGCTTGGCCTCGACCTTATCCAGCGCGGCCGCGGCAAGCACCTCGATCGTCTGCTCGTCGATCGCGTCAGCCGTCACCAACCGGGTGCTATCCCGGGTCGTGTCAGGGCCCCAGGCGGCTGCTGGGCCTGTTGCCACTGTCGGGATGGCGGTGCCCGGCGTCGCGGTGACGGCGCGGGCCCAGGCCCTCGCATCGGAGCCGAGGATCAGGTCGGCGCGCCGGGTCCAGACGGCGGTGTATTCGGCCAGGGTCGAAATATGTTTCGGCTGCCGTGTCTCCAGGGTGGCCTGTTGGCGGATGCGCACGGCCTCCGGGCCGGTCGGCTGCCGGTGATGCTTGGCGACGAAGGTGTCGATGGCGGCGTCCTTGGCGGCGGTGATCGCGGCGGTGCGCTGCGAGAACTCGGTGATCAGGTGGTCGGGGATCGCGGCCAACTCGCGGCGCGGGTTGCGGGCCCGGCCACGCAGCCGCACCTCCCACGCGAGACCCAAAGCACGGGTGAGGTTGTCGGCGAGCAGCAGGTCGTAGGTGTCCGAGTGCGCCACCGACGCCGCGTACAAGGAGCGGGAATCCAACGTTCGCCACTGGCCGTCCGATGCTGCCTGCACGCGGTTGGCGATCGTCACATGCGTGTGCAGCTGCGGGTCGCCGGCCCGAGAGTCGTGATGATCGAACCCGGCCGCGATCAGGCCGCGCACCGGCACCCGGGCGGAGCCGCCACGGCCAGTGCGGGTGCGGGCAACGTCACGCTCGATCAGCCGAATCGTCAATGCCACAGCTTCGTGATGCGCGGCCACAATGGCGCGCTGAACGTCCGCGTCGGATAGCGCCCACAGCACCGACACCGATTTCGGCACCGAGAACGTCAAATCGAACCCCGCCACCGCCCCGCGCGAATCCCGGGCCTTCTCCGCTGCCGTGACCGCCGCAATCTTGGCTTCCCGCACGGCGGGCGGCAGGTCCGCGGGCAGCTGCGCGACCTGTGCGGCGATCCGATCCGCAGGGCGAGCGCTCGCGGGGTATTCGCGGCCGAGCGGCGTACCGGTGGCCGGGTCGTGGCCCGCGCCGAATAGGTGGGCCATCTGCTCCTCCGTCACGACGCTGCCTACGACCAGGCCGGCCCCGTCATTCACGCCAGCCAGGCCCGCGCCCAGCCACACCCCGGCCGGATAGCCGGCCGCCACGTAGTAGCGGGTCATCGCCGTCGACCGCTCCGGCGCATCCCCGCGCGCCGTATGCCGCATCAGGTACTCGAACCCCGACCCGGCCGACATGCGCGACAGAGACATCACCACACCCCAATAAGGTGCGCACCCCGCGCGGTAGTGGCGGTTTCGCCTCCGGATCGATCTCGTCGCGTATTCTGAGGTTGTGACGACTATGGAGCAGCCTGAGGAGCCGCACCTGCTTGTGCTCCCGCCCGAGCAGGCGCTTGCTGCTGCGCGTCCCCTTCCCGACCGCGATCACATGGTAATTGAGGGCGTCTCCGAGGAAGAGTGGGACGTATTCTTCGCGGCGCTCGCTGAGGCATGAGGCCTGCTGCGAGGGTCGGCGTCGTTATCGACACGATGGTGTTCGGCTCGATGTTCGTCGAACAGCCGAACCCGATGGCCGAGCGGTACCGCACGCTGATCGGTCATTCCCCGGTCATGTTGTCGTTTCAGACCGTGACGGAGTTGCGCTTCGGGGCGCTCCGCGCGAACTGGGGTGAGCTTCGGCGACGCCGCCTTGAGCGCCGCATCTCAGAGTTGACGGTCGTTCAACCCGATGACGAAACGATGACGGTGTGTGCACGGCTTCGTGTCGACTGCCAGCGGATTGGCCACGCGCTGGCAGACAAGATCCACAATGGCGATCGGTGGATCGCCGCTGCGGCAATTCGTTTGAACGTTCCCTTGGTGTCGGACGACGGCATCTTCAACGATGTGCCCGGCCTGCGCCTGTTGACGGCGCGCGACGTCAGGGGCGGATGACACAGATTCTGAGTCTGCGACGTCTCCACAGACCACTCGCAAGGCGTCGACCAAGAGTTTATTCAGGGGCCTTTCGCACCTTGGTGCCAATCGTGTGCGGCTGATTTTGGGGCGCCGGGGACGGCGCATCCTGGCGCGTGGATACGTGTCGGCGACTCCAAGTCGGCCGTGGAGCGGATGTGCGCACGCGGGTAGTGATCGCTGCTCTTGAAGCTTTCTGCGCACAGTACCGGCACCGCGGGGTTGTGCAGCGGTCAACGTGCTGCAGGGAAAAGGGTCGTCAGTGCAGTAGATGACGCGTGTGCACCAAGCATCCGACCGAGCCGCTGGTGATCAAGAAAGTGCCATGTCTGTGGCGGATGGAAGTGGTGATCTCTATCGCGCAGCTCCTGCAGTGAAATCTCACCGGCCAACGCCGTCACGGCCTCTAGACACAGCGCGACCGCGTACTTCGCGCCCTCGAAGTAGTCGTCGAACACCACGCGAGAGACCCCGGTGAAATCTCCTACGGATCGCCAGATTGCAGTAGGTGTGTCGCTGAGGATCCGGCCGATTCGGCAGGTAGCGACTAGAGCACCGGAAGGCAGCGTCGCGTAGATTGCTACTGGTTGTCCCGGAAGGACGACGGGCTTCGTGCGCCGCAGCTCAACGGACTTTGTACCGTTGAGAATCTTCTCGACGTGACGAGGGTGGATCGATAGCATCATGACCCGGTCGATTGAGATGGACACCGTTCCCCTTACTTGCGTGCTTCCGTCATCAGCCTGCGGAACAGTTCGGCGCTGATCCGCTTCGGAGACACTAGCGACAGACTCTGACCGACCTCCGCGGCAAGGATACGAAGTTTCGATAGAGGCACGCCCGACGTGAACAACTCGGTGTTGATCACGCGCAACGCTCTGACATTACCCGTACGACCGGCCACCGCGCGGACCTCATCGAGCCCCCAAACTCCGAGGCGCCGAAACTTCCGGTGCAGTCTCTCGGGCGTGTCGTCACGGACCTCAACGAGCTCGCTGCAACCGATAACGGTCATATGACCGGCCCCGCTGACGTACCAGAGCACGCGTGCGGGAACCGCTTCTCCTGAACGACCCCCACGGTAATACACGTGTTCGACACTGATGCCGAGATGGTCGTCCTGCCCATAGAGGTCACGCGGTACGCCGAAGAGCTGACTCGCCCATGGTGCCTTGATCGGTACCAACCAAGTGTCGAGATTTGCGTCCACGATGCGGAGCGCGCGTAGCTGCCGCTCAATTGCCGCAGCAACTGTAGGTGCGTCCTGGTGTTGGTCCTCGAGCGACGCGGCCAGAGCCAGCACGCCCGATAGCGCAGCACGCTCTTCATCGCTGAGCAGGCTGGCGACGGATTCAACCAGGCCATTGACCTCGGCGGTGCTGCAGGCCGCTGCTATGCACATCCCGACGGGGCCTGTCGGCGCCGAACCGAAGCCATCCGCAAGTAGTGCTTCGATCAGCAACGGATGCGGGTTGGGATCGCTAACCCGGATTGCACAGGCCCCGGCCGCCTGCGCTAGTGGACGCAAACGGGAAGCGATCTGAGCGGCCATCGTGTTGGCTAACGGGAAGTTGGCCATTCGCAGGATGGATACGTCAAGTACCCGTCCGACCAAGTCTGTTCCCAGGAGGGCAACGGCGTCTCCGGCTGGCGAAGTGAAGATTAGCCGGTGTGCGCCACCTGTGCGGTGCCCCGCCAGAGTTCTGACTCGGTTGTTGAATTTGAAACGGCGCTCGCCGCTCCCGGTGTCAAGGAAACCGTTGATGACGGGATGGTCAGCAGTACCGGCCTCGCGTACGTGGAAGCCGGTGCCGAGCAGCGCGAACGGGCTATATGTCTCCGCGGATTCCTCCTGGTCGAGCCAAACTACCAACTCTTGGGGGCCCACGAGCGTCACGCCGAGTGCCTGGGCGGCCGCAGAGCTGAGCTTGCGTCTAGCCGCATCGTCGCGTGTAACGACAACTTGCACCCCAACACTTGCCGCGTACACCAGATGGGCAACGTCGCTTTTGTCTCTGCGCCCGCGCGGCTCATCGCCCAGTTCAGCGACCAGCGCCGCGTGGTTTTGATCGAACACGTCAGTTGGAACTTGGATTATCGGGTACGTCTGTCGAATTGCCTGGAGATGTGCTCGCTCGGAATCGTCGGGCTGTCGATTGATCTCGTTGCCTAGTTCCGGGGTGACCAACAGTTCGATCCGGCCGGCGAGAGTGCCCAGCAGTAATTCGCGAGTGAGCTGGTGCCGGCTGCCGTGATCGCTGTGCAGGTCGATAAAGATATTTGCGTCTATAACTGCTGGCGTGACTGACGTCGGTGCCCCTGCCCACGTCATGAGGTCGGGATGACCGTGATCACGCCACCACACAGTAAGGGAGTGGCCTGCGGCCCCACGCCCCGGAAGGTCGCCCTGTGCCACGAAGCCGAGTTCGGGCCACATCGAACTTGCTGGATAGTCCCGTCGGCACTTCGCACGAATACCACGACGGCCTGCGTAACGCCTGGAGAGTTCGTCGACTAGTGCTCTCGCGATTCCCCTGCCTCGCGACTCCACAGCGACGATGAGGTGCGCCAAAGCGACTTCTTGCCGTGGAAGCCGGAACGCTGCGTAACCGAGTACTCGTGATGTGCCCGACCCGGCTACGGTCTCGATTGCAGCCAGTATGCGGCCGTTGTCTGCATACTCCTGCCATGCCTGACGCGGAAGCATCCCAACGATTTGCTTGTGTGACTCACCGAGCGCAAAGACGTCCTCGAACTCGGGGTCGGTCGCGGCCACTGAAACGAGCGCGACCGTACCGATCGGCGTTTGTGGTCTCACGTAGGTCATCCTGTATGTATAGCCGACTGACGTTCCGGTAGGGGGCTCTTTCACGCGGCGCATCCTGAGCGCATCCTGGGCCCGACGCGACAGGATGCGCAGGTCGCGGAGCCAGGACGCGCCAAACAGATCCCAGGATGCGCCCTGCATCCTGACCCAAGATGCGCCCAAGATGCGCCCAAGATGCGCTTTGGATGCGTTCCGGTAACGCCTGCTGTCGACGCTGCCGGGCATGGATACGCAAGGGCAGGCTGGCTCGTCGATATCGACGTGGGCCAAGGGATGTGATTGGCAGGCAGCGCTCGGGTCGGATGATCCGGCGCAGCAGTGGGCGGCGTCGTGCTCAATCGCCGCGGTCGCCACCGCACGCGACCTGTGGGTCGATTCGACGCTGGTGTACGAGGCGTCGGTCGGCGCGTTCGAGGCCGCGACCGAGGAGTGCGTCAAAGACCGCGTGAACGCCGCGTTCGCCGGTGCGAGGCGGGCGGCCTATTGGGAGCGGGAGGCCCGCGCGCGGCTGGTGCCGCCGGTCTCCTACCGGGAGCACCGCTGGATGGCGGACGTCCGCGCCGGCGGCCAGGTGGCACTGGCGCCGCAGACCGAGTTGATAGCGCAGGCCGCCGAGCCACGAACGGTGTCGACGTCGCGCCTCGCGCCGAGACTCGGCGGCCTGCTCGAAGAAGCCGGTTGGCGGTGGTGCGCGCGGCCCGCACACGTGGCCGCGGACGCGATCGAGGAGGTCTGTCGATCTGGTCGGGATCGCGCCGGCCGACGCATCATCGACCGCTATCCGTCCCTGCCAACGCTGGTGGCCAGCGGCATGGTGCTGTTGGTTGCTGGGTCGCGCAGGCGTGACGGGCTGGGGTGGCCGGGCGTGGTCTGGCTGGACGCGCACCGCGGCTGGCAGCGTGCGGCCGACGATCCTGGTACTCGCTCGGTTCTCTCAGCAGTCGCCGAGGGCAGGCGCGCCCGGCCGGTCAACGTGGTTGCGGATAGCATCGCGACCCGGCAACCCGGCCGTCGCAACGTCTCGACTACCGCCGCGCGCCGCCGCAGCGACGCGCTGCAGGCGGTGGCGTCATGATCAGCCCGGCCCGGCGCTACGAAATCGCGGCAGTCGACGCTTTGTCGGCGGCACTGTGGTCGTCGGATGATGCCGACCGCATGTTCCAGATCGTTCGGCCGCGGGACTTTCATCCGGTGGATGACACGATCGCAGCCGCGATGTTTGATCTGCGCCGCCGCGGTGTCACGTGGACGGATCCGCTGCCTGCGGCCGACACGTTGCGCGACTTTCGGCAGCTGTGGAAGGACCGGGTCGATTCGGGCAGGTTCGGCCTGCCGAAGATCGCCACCCCGGTCGAAGATCTGCTCGACCCGGATCGGTGGCCGCTGCGCTTTGCCGGGCGCCCGCTCGCGTCGGGTCGGATCTTCGGCATCCAAAGCCACATCGCCGGTCTCGACGTCGACGTGGCGGCCAGCGAGGTCGCTGCGTGTCGCCGTCACGAGGTTGCCGAGGCGACAATGCAGGCCGTTCACGAGATCCTCACGGTCCCGCCGGCCGGGTCGACGCACCGGGAGCGCCGGCAGGCGATCAGCGCGGTCTTGCACGGCTATCGGCGCGATATGTCCGCCGCCCACCTCTACCCGCCGAGGCCAGCCGTGAGGGCTAACCGGGCCTCCCTCGACCTGCGGCGCTAGCACGCCGGCCGACTACCGCGCGCGGCGCGCACCTAAGTAGAGCAGCAGCGGCCTCACGCAAGTAGGGCCGAGAACAGGAGGCTTCCCATGTTGTATCTCGATCGGGCGTGGGCCCGTGCCGGCGCGTATCTGATGGATGACCCGCTGTCAGGCGGGGACACGGTGACGATCCCGGGCCTGGCCAGGTTCAAGGGGATCGTGTCGGCGATGGTGCCGTTCGCCCTGGTGGCGTGCGTGTTGTCGGTAATCATCGGCGCGATCATCTGGGCGATGGGCGGGTTCACGAACAATCCGCATCGCGCCGCCTCGGGCAAGACCACGGTCTTGTGGCCGCTGGTGGCAGCGGTCGTGATCGGCGCGTCCGGCTTCATCGTCGGTTGGGCGCACGACCAGGGCACCACGATCAGCTGAGAGCGGTGGCCGTCATGCGTATCGTTCCGCTTCCGCGCCGGCATCGCGCCCTGTGGATCATCGCCGCAGTGGTGGGCTTCTCGGCATGGGGCTCGTGGCTGGCTTCCACGGGCCGCGCGACCGATTACGGGTCCGGCTTCGCGCACGCCCCGTTTGCGACGAGCATGGCCGCGACCGCTCCGTCTGCGCCCTCGGGTTCGCGCCTGGTTGAACCGCCGATGACGTCTCCCTCGACGACGCCGCGACCGGCCACCGCTGCAGCCTCGACCCCCGTCACCGGCTCCGCAACTTTCGCCGGACCGGCCACGCCAATCGGTACTGCGGCCAGCGCCGCTGGCGACTCTCTGCCGGCTGGTTTGGCGGGCATGACGGACCCGCTCGCCTTCGCGCGCGCCGTCGCCGACACCGTTCTCGCCTATCCGGCCGGGCACGGCCGTACGGCCCAGACGGACGCGGTGATGGCGGTGGCGGCGCTGCCCCCGATCGGATCCCCGCAGGAATTGGCGACGGACCTGGACCGGCTGGCTGCGGCGACGGCGCTCACGACGTCAGGTGCGTCCGTCTCGTTCTCGCCGGATGCTGTGACCCCGTCCGCGTGGGCTGCTTCTCGCATCGAGCAGCTCCGGCTGCCGCCGGGCTCGTTCGCCATTGACGTGACGGGATCCCAGGTCGTCACGGTGCCCGGGCATGATCCGGTGGCAGTGCCCGTGACGATCGGAATCACGGGTGCGTGCCCGCCCGCGCTGGTCCAGTGCGAGATCGACCGGATCTTCCCGCGCACCGTCGCCCAGGAGCTCGGGTCATGAAGCGCACCTCCCGACGACTGATCGTGGCGGCGGTCGCAACCCCGCCCGTCGCGGCCATCGCAGTCGTGGCCCTGATCGTCACCGCGTTCGCCGCCTTCGCCGCCGACGACAACGGCACGGCAGGGGATCCGGCCGTCCGCGCTGCGGCCTGCACCTCGAACGGTGACGCCGCGCCGGGCCTGACCGCCGAACAGACCGCGAACGCCGCGACGATCACGTCGGTCGCCGCGGCTCGCGGCATGGGCGCTGCGGGTGCGGTGATCGGCGTGATGACGGCGATGACGGAATCCTCGCTGCTGAACATCGACCATGGTGACGCTGCCGGGCCGGACTCGCGGGGCCTGTTCCAGCAGCGCGACTCCTGGGGGCCGGCCTCGGTGCGGATGGACCCGGCCGGCGCGGCCGGCCTGTTCTTCGACCGGCTCACCGCCATTGACGGATGGCAGGACCTGGCGCCGTGGGCGGCGGCGCAGCAGGTTCAGCATTCCGCATTCTCCGACGGCTCGAACTACGCCGCCCATTACCAGGACGCGCTGACCATCGTCGCCGACCTGCAAGGCACTGACCCCGAGGCGACGGGCGCGCAGCCGTCGTCCGCCGCTGCCGATGTGCCCGGCTTCGATATGGCTGCCTTCTGTGCCATGAGCAGCACGGGAGTCGCCGCTGGCGGTGGGGTGGTAGCCGGGGCGTGGCGCGGGTTCTCGAACGGGCAGATCCTCGCGACGGCGCTGTGCCCGCTCACCGCGCCGGGCCAGTTGCTGCGCTGCGACGCGGCGACCGCGTGGAACAACATGTCCGCCGCCTACCGGGCCGCGACTGGCGCCCCGCTGTGCATCACCGACTCCTATCGGAGCCTCGCGGTGCAGGTGCGGCTGCGCGCCGAGAAGCCGACCTTGGCGGCGGTTGCGGGCACGTCGAATCACGGCTGGGCTCTCGCGGTCGACCTGTGCGAGGCAGGCCGCACCGCCATGGGCTACACCACCCCGACCTACCTGTGGCTGAAGGGCAACGCCGCCGCCTTCGGCTGGGTCCATCCCGGCTGGGCCGAGCCCGGAGCCGGCCAGGAGGAACCGTGGCATTGGGAATACGTCGGGAGTGCGTCATGACCGCCAACCCCGTCATCGCGGTCGTCATACGCGGCGCCGTGGACGCTGCTGTCGCAAGCCCGGGCGGCCCGGTTCGATCGGCCCCGCTGCTCGCGGATGGCACGGCGGCGCTCGATTCGCTGGCCGGTCAGGCCGTCGGCTGGGGTTTGGCCGTCGCGGTCGCGATGGTGGTCATCTGCGCGGCCGGGTGGGCGGTCGGCTCGCTCTCGTCGCATCCGCAGGTCGCGGCGAGGGCCAAGGCCGGCATCGTGGTCGCCATGGCCGGCGCTTTGCTGCTCGGCGCCTCCGCCGGCTACCTCGCCTGGCTCGGCAACGGCCAGGCGCAGGCATTCACCGCGGACCCGGCCTCCTACAAGGCCGAGACCGCCGCGCCGCAGCCGGGTATCGAGGTCGTGAGCAAGACGTCGGATTGGATCGTCGCGGTCAACCACTACCGCCAGTCCACCCCTGCAGATCCGGTGGCGCCGGATGCGGCGCTGGAAGCCCTGGCCGCCTCCTGCGCGGCAGAACTCGCGGGCGGCACCGGCATCTGCCCGGACGCCGGCCAGTACTACGCGGTGAAACTCTCCCCGTCCCAGGTCGCGACCCTGTCCGGGCCGCTGTCCCCGGACACCCTGCAGACCGACGCGCCCGCGCTCACGTCGGACATCTCGAAGGTCACGAACGACCCTCGGATCGCGATCGTCGGCGCCCGCAACACCCACAACGGCACCGCCCAACTCGTCTTCATGTTCTCCGCCGGACCCTGCAAAGCCCCGTGCACCCCGAAGAGCGACGGGGCGATCATGCCGGGACTCGTCACGCACGTCGTCATGGGCGGGTGAAAACACCATGACGCCACTCGCCGCAACCACCGCCGCCCTTCCCGAGGGGATCGCCGACGTCCTCGGTGACCAGGTCGGCGACATCCTTCGTCGGATCGCGCAGGGCTTCGTCGACGCCGCCGGGTTCCTGCTCCAGGTCACCATCGACGACCTGAACGGGGGGCTGCGCATCGACCTGTCCGCGGGATGGATCCAGACCGTGCTCGGCCAGATGCAAACCCTCGTCATCTCCCTCGTCGCACTGATGTTCGCGCTGCAGGTCATCGTCGCCATGCTCCGCAAGGACCACCGCGGCCTGTGGCGGGCCGTGTGGGGATCCGCACTCGCACTACTCGGCGGGGCCGCTGCGGCCGCGCTCGCCGCCGCGATCCTGCTCGTCGTCGACCAGTTCACCGCGTTCGTCCTCGGCCCCGCCCAGAAGTCCGCCGAAGACACCATGGCCCGCGTCTTCCAGATGGACGGGGTGATCGACACGGCCGGATGGCTGGTCGTCATCATCATCGCCGGCCTCGCGTGCCTCGCGTTCCTGTTCATCCACCTCGTCCTGATCGGCCGCAACGCCATGGTGATCGCCACCGTCGCCTTCGCCCCGTTCGCATTCGCCGGCGCCACCACCGACCGCACCAAGACCTGGCTCGTGAAATGGTTCGAGATCTTGATCGCCCTGGCATTGGCGAAGTTCGCGATCGCCGTCATCCTCACCCTCGGTTTCCTGTCACTGGCCAACAGCGTCAGTACACCCGGGGGCGCGTCGACCACCCAGGTGATGACGGGCGCCCTGTGGTTGTTCGTCGCCGCGTTCTCCCCGCTGGCCACGATGCGGTTCGTGACGTTCGCCGGCGGGGAACTCGCCGCACCCCATCCCGGCGGTGGGGGAGAAGCGGTCGGCAACGTCAACTCCGCCGCCTACACCGCGTCGACCGTCTCGAGGCTCAATCCGGTGCGGCTACGCCGCCGGGCACCGCTGCCGCCCCGCCCGCCGGGAGGAACGCCATGACCACCACCGCAACCCCAGTGCGCTTCGCCCAGCGCCCCGACCACAGCCTTGTCCTCGGCCTGTCCGCGACCCGCGCGATCACCCTGGCCGTGTGCGTACTATCGGTCGCCGCGGTGACGGTCGCGGCAGGTATGACGACCGGGCTGATCGCCGCGATCGGCATCTCACCGGTCGCGGGCTCGGCCCTGCTTCTGGTCGAGGGGCGAGCGCTCATTGAATGGACCCCGGACGCCGCCCGATACGCCTGGCGCGGCGCGCAAGGCCGACTGCGCCCCCTCACCCCCGTCGATCGACCGATCCCCGCCGGGGTACTCCCCATACCCGGAACGGCGCTGCAACTCTCGGTTCTCGAAGCCGCCGACGGGGCGGCGATCCTGCGCGACAAGACCGCCGACACCTGGACCGTCATCGCAGCCGTCACAGGCCACGGATTCCTCTACGCCGACCCGGAAACACAGGACGCCGCCTGCGCCGGCCTGGGCCGGGCCCTCGCCGCGATCGGCGGCAGCGGCCAGATCACCCGCATCCACATCACCCACCGCGTGAGGCCCGAAACCACCGAAACCTCAGACGCGGCAATGGGTTCTGCGTCGATGCCGCCAGCCGCACACGAGTATGACGACGCAGCATGGCCGGGCTCACGACCGGCCGAGCCCGCGGCCGGAACTCCAGGCGAGCGCTCCGGTGGCGAGGTCGAGGACGGGACCGCGTCGCCGGCGATGACGCGGGCCGCTGCCGACATCTACCGGCACACCCTCGCGGAGCACGCTGCGTCGTGGCGGCACGACACGCTCATCGCACTGACCATCGGCGGCAAGACGGCCCGGGCCGCGATCCGCCGCTCCGGCCACGGGCCGACGGCCGCCGCACGGGTCCTGGCAGCCCACCGAGAAAGCCTCGCCGATACCCTCGCCGCGGCAGACGCGACGGTCGAAACGTGGCTTACCCCAGCCGATCTCATCGACTGGATTCGCGGCAGTTACGACCCCGCCAGCATCCCCATCACACAGAAACTGAACAGCGCCAGGCGCGCCGATTCGACACGGCCCACATCGCCGACAGACGACCTCATGCCCGCCGGCTCGCCCGCCGGTCCGATCGCGGTCGCCGAATCCTGGTCGCACGTTCGCACCGACTCCGTGTTCCACCAGGTGCTCTGGATCTCCGACTGGCCCCGATTCGACACCCACCCTGCGTTCCTCGCGCCGCTGCTCCTTCCTGCCGGTGCCACCGTTACCACCGCTCTGATCTATGAGCCGATCCCCACCCCGGTTGCGCTGCGCCAGATCGGCCGCGACAAGGTCGCCCAAACATCCGACGCCGCACTACGCCGACGCCTCGGCACCCTCGACACCGCAGAACAAGCCGCCCGCGCCGCCGACACCGCCCAACGGGAAGCAGAACTCGCCGCCGGCCACCTCGACATGCGCCACACCGCCCTGATCGCCATCACCGCCGCGACCCAGGAGGACCTGGCAGACGCGGCAACCCGGATCAGACAGGCAGCCGCCGCAGCCGGCACCGACACCCGCATCCTCTACGGCCAGCAGCTTGCGGCATTGAGCGCCACCGTCCTGCCCGCCGGATGCCGGCTATGACCCTGCACCTGGCCGATCGAAGGAGCACGAGCACGCCGATGCGACGAAGCAAGAGACCCTTGATCGAAACCGACGTCGAGACAGGAGCGCGGCGCCGTCGCCGACAGCCACCCAACGGCCGCGACGGTAACCGGACCGGTGATCCCTCGTCGCGGGGCACACGGCGGCCCGAACCCCTGGCCACGGCCCGGGTACCTGCCGTGCACCGAGACACCACCGCGGCACTCGGCGGCGCCTACCCCTTCGTCGCAGGCGCAGCGGAAACCGGCGGAATGTTCATCGGACACGACACCATCACCGGACAGCGATTCTGCTTCGACCCGTGGCGACTCTACGAGAAGCAGATCGTGTCGAACACGAACATCGTCATCATCGGAAACATTGGCTGGGGCAAGACCAACACGGCCATGGCCATCGCCCTGCGTGGCATCGCCACCGGCCATTGCGTCCTCGTACCTGGTGATCCGAAGAACGACTGGACCCGCCTCGCCGAAAGCCTTGGTGGGCAAGCCATCCGGCTCGGCCCTACCAGCCCCGGCCGGCTCAACCCCCTGGACCTCGGCACCTCGCCGAAAAACGTTGACCTGGGCGCGTGGCGACACGCGGCCGAGCAGAGACGCGCCGCACTGATCGTGGCCATCGTCGAAGCAATCGCCCCTGCCTTGGCCCCCCTGCCACCCGAGATCCGCGAAACCCTCACCGCATCCCTCGACGGACTTGCCCGGGACAACGCCACACCGACCCTGCCCCAGCTCGTCGCCAGACTGGCCGACGAACCTGCCGCGACCCCGGCACGAGCCGCGCTCGCCGTCCTATGCAGCGGCCCGCTCGCCGGCATGCTCGACCAGCCCGCCACCGCCACCCCGGATCCCTCGGCGCCGATCATCGCGGTCGGCACCGCAGACGTCGCCGACAACGACCTCGCGCACACCCTCGCCGTGCTCACCGCCACCAGCCAACTCGCCTCAGCAACCGGCACGCGTCGCCGCTACGTCATCTACGACGAAGCCTGGCGCATCCTCGCCTCGCCCACCCACCTCGACAGAGTCAACAGCGAACTGCGTCTCTCCCGCGCCAAAGGCACCGCCACCGTGCTCATCACCCACGCGCTGTCCGACACCGACAAGTCCGCCGACGCCGGCAGCAGCGCCGCAGCCACCGCGAGAGGCCTTGTCGCACTGTGCGACACCCGCATCATCTTCCGCCAAGCCCCCGGCGAAACCGCCCGCACCGCAACCGAACTCACCCTCACCAGCCCTGAACGCGACGCGTTCACCACCCTCGGCAAAGGCGAAGCCCTCTGGAAAACCGGCGCCCGAACCCGTCGCATCCACACAGACCTCGGCGCATCCGAACAAATTCTGTTCAATACTGACCTTCGATGGGCGGTCGGCGAAAGATGAGCGATCTATACACTTCGTCAGCATGTGGAGGACTCGGAACCAGGGAACGCGCAGGATGCCTCGATGGCTGAGCAGGGCTCTGCCGAGCGGATCGACCTACGGGGACTCTGCGCTCACTACAAAGGGCGCATCTTGGCTACGGATGCAGGTTGTGCGCCTGATAGGCGCGCTCGTTGCGATTGCCGGGCTGGTTAGTACCGCGTATTTCGGTGAAAAAATCTTAGTTGCGGCGGGTGGAGCAGGGATTTCTCTCGGCATTGGTATTGTGGTCGGCGCTAAACGTGCACACAATGCGCGATGTAACGAGCTGCGGGCACGCGTCGAGGATCTTGCGAAGTTTGACTTTCTGCATGCTCGGCTGAATCAGATCGCTGCCCGAATTGGCGCGAAGACGGTTGACTTGACGTCAGGTGAGCAGGATCGCGCTGTCTTAGTCCGACAGGAAAGAATTGCCCATCTGAGCGGAGTGGAGGAGTATCGTCCGGAGCTATTGCCAGATGATCCGGGTTGGCGATTCTGGGACGAAGCCGCATACGGACTGGGCCACGAATCATCCTGACGTTGAGCATGACCTCGCGACTGTAGCGTCGTTCGCCAACTAAAAGACTGGCGTTGACCATATTCTGCCTCGTTTGCCAAGGCAAGACCGATGCCACACAACGATCATCACTTCCCCAGCAGGAATATCAGTGACGTCTAATACAATCCAGTGACGAAATGGTAATTCACGGTTGTCAATGTCTCCTCGGTCATCGAATGAGTTAATAGATCGATGATGTGGTACTGAGATGTATTCGATGACCGCGGTTCCTCGTTGTACACGTGTCAAAAGCGCCGCGCCGCTAACGGATGGTTCCAGCCTAAACGGGTGGGTCGGGCGTGAGGCATTCCACGCGAGCGCGGCGAACAGTGTGGCCAAAACGCCGGTAACTGCGGCGACCCACACCACCACCGTATCCATATCGCGGAGTGTATCGGTCGATGAGAGGCAGCCTGTCGAGGCATTGCTGTCGCCTCAGACGGCGAAGTATAACTCGCGCAATTGGCTGTCTCCTCTCGCTCGCGGTGCACGTCAATCTTCCGGTCCTACTGGTGACAACTCGCGATGCTGCAAGTTCTGGTCAGTACGAGCGGAAACCTTCCGACGTGCATGGCAACTACCGCGCGGGGTGCGCACCAGTACAGGGTGAAGAACTTTCTCTGATCCCTGGGAGGTGCCGTCGTGACGAGCGACGAGATCGACGCCCGGCTCAAAGCGGTGCAGGTGATGCTGACGGCGTCGGTGGAGGACCTGTTCGCGTCGGATGATTGGCGTGCGGCGCTGACGGCCGCGGCTCGGTTCCATAATTACTCGTTCGACAACGTGCTGCTCATTTATGCGCAGCACCAGGCCGCGTTCGCTGACGGTCGGGTGTCGGCACCGGAGCCGTCGATGGTGGCTGGCTTTCGGCAGTGGCAGGCGATGGGCCGGCAGGTGCAGGGCGGCCAACACGGCTACAAGATCCTTCGACCGAACCGGATCCAGTGGCGCGAGACGCAAGATCCCGGCACCGCGCAGTGGCGGCGCATGGAGCGGACCGAGCGGCCGCGGCCGGGCGCACAGATTCGGCAACGGTCGAGGCTGAACCCGAATAGGCCATTCGATCTGGCGACGGTGTTCGACGTCTCCCAGACCGATGGTGAGCCGGTCCCGGCCCCGCCTGCCCCGGTGATCCTGGCGGGCCGCGCCCCGGACGGTCTGTGGGCCGGTCTTGCGGAACAGGTTGCGGCGCAAGGGTTTACGCTGCGCGACGCGCCGTCAGCCGCCGCGCTGGGCCGGGCGAACGGGGTCACCAGCTGGGCGGACGTCACGGTGACGGTGCGCGCGGACATGGATGACGCCGCCCGCGCCAAGACGCTCGCCCACGAGCTGGGGCATGTGCTGCTGCACGACCCGCGCGGCGCCGACGGCCGGGTCGACCTGGCGTTGGCGATGTCGGTGACGCGCGGCGTGAAGGAGGTCGAAGCCGAATCGGTCGCGTTCCTGATCGGAGCGGCGCACGGCATGGACACCTCCGACTACTCGCTGCCCTACATCTCGACCTGGGCAAGCCGCGACGAGGGCCTGGCCACCGTGCGAGCCACCGGCACTCGCGTGATTGCGACTGCCCGGCGGGTTCTCGACGAGCTGCCGACGCGGCAGTGGGGATCTGGCCAGCCGCTCGGCCTTCGGGAGCGTATGGAGCAGCGACGCCGCGAGGTGTCGACGTTGCGCGTGCGCCGCGACCGGCAGCTGGCCCGCTCGATGGCGGGGGTGTCGCGATGACGAAGAACACGCAGACGGCACGACCGTCGAACGACACTGCTTGGGCCGCCGTCATTCTCGGCTCCGCTGGGCTGGTCGGTGCCCTGTGGGCGGGCGGGGCGTTGGCGATCGTGACCACCGGCGGACACCCGCACGGCGGCCTGCTCGCCGGCATCCGGGCACTTGCTCACGCCCGCGGCCCTGCAGGAGCGTGGGGCGAGATCGCTCCAGGCCCGACCAGGTACTGGGCGGTTACCGCGGTCGTCGTGGCCGCCGCCGTTCTCCTGGCGATCGGGGCGCGGCGCCTGTTCGCGCCGGCAGCCCCGAATCAGGCGGACGTGTACCGGCTGCCCGGCACCGCCTCGCCACGGGAGATTCGTCATACCTGCTCGCCCCGCGCGGTACGCAGGCGCGGCCGGCACCTACGCCCGTCCATCGACAACCCGGCGGCGAGGGACGTCGGCTTCCGGGTCGGCGTCGCACGCAGAATCGGAACTTGGACGTCGGTGGAGGATTCCGTCGTGGTGCTCGGCCCAGCGAGGTCCGGCAAGGATCTGCATCTGGTCGTCAACGTCATCCTGGACGCCCCCGGTGCGGTGATCGCCACCTCGACTCGGCCGGACAATATCGCCCAGACCATCGACGCGAGAAGGAATCTCGGACCGGTAGCGGTGTTCGACCCGCAACATCTCGCGGGCGACGTGCGGGTCGGCCTGCGCTGGTCGCTCACCCGCGGCTGCGACAAGCCGATGACGGCGATGATCCGCGCGGCCGGCCTGGCCGCGGGCTCCGGCAAGGGCGCAGAGGACGGATCGTTCTGGCAGGGGCAGACCGAGGCGGCCCTGCGGGCGCTGCTCATGGCGGCGGCCCTCGATCACCGGGGTGCGGCCGACCTGTATCGGTGGTCGCTGACCCCGGCGGCGGTGCAGGACGCGATCGCCATCCTCGAAACCCACCCGCGCGCCCCCGCGGGTTGGGCGACCGCGCTGAACGCGGTGGCGGATTCCGACCCGAGGCAGCGGGACTCCGTCTGGCTCGGCGTCCGGCAGTCACTTGCCGCGCTGGGCGATCCGGACGTGCTCGCCGCCGTCACGCCGGCACCCGGGGAGCAGTTCGACCCGGAGGCATTCATCCGACGCCGCGGCACGCTGTATCTGGTGGGGACCGCGACCGGGGCGGGGGCGGCCGCGAACCTGGTGGCCGCGTTCATCGAGGACATCGTGGAAACCGCACGGCATCTCGCCGCCGCATTACCCGGTGCAAGGCTGGATCCGCCGATCATGGTGATGCTCAACGAGATCGGCAACCTCGCACCGCTGCCGTCCCTGCCGACGTTGATGTCGGAGGGCGGCGGCACCGGCATCTGCACCTGGGCGGTCCTGCAGTCCCTTGCCCAGGCTCGCCACAAGTGGGGCGAGCAGGCCGCGGCAACTGTGTGGGACGCGTCGACCACCAAGATCATCCTGGGTGGCGGTGGCAACGCGGGTGACCTCCGCGACCTGGCATCCCTGATAGGGGAGCGCGACGAAACCACCTGGGCCGAAAACCGCGCCCACGACGGCACCCGCAGCCGGTCCTCTTCTCTGCGCCGCATCCCGATCATGGATTCCGGGCGGCTGAGGACCCTGCCGTTCGGCGTGGCCGTGCTGCTCCTGCGCTCGGTGCCGCCGTCCATCATCCGAATGCGCCGCTGGACTAGCCGATACGACGTCCGGCGCTGCTCTCGGCGTGGCCCGGCAACGGCCGTTTCTGACGAAGCGCACATCGGATTCACTCGAAATGTTGATAATTCTGTGATTCGGGCGCACGATGAGCGGACCTCCATCGCCAGCGAGGAGGTGACGAAGCGATGAAGCGACAGATCGCAGCCCTACTGACCGCGACCGTGCTCCCGCTCGCCGCCTGCACCGCCACGTCCGCCGGAAATTCGGACACCACGCCGGATCCGGCGGCCAGCTCACCGACTATGGCGGCGCCGAGTTCCATCGCCCCGACGGCACCCGACCCGGTCAGATCCTCGCCGTCGGGCACCGTGGCCACGAGCACCCCGGCCAACTCCGCTACCAGTTCGTCGACCACCGGAGCTACGAACTCATCGACCTCAGCAGCGACCACCGCGACCGGCGACGCGTACGGCGCCATCCCCGTGGCGATCCCCGACACGATCACCGGAGCAGCACTGAACGCGGCGAATGCCGCGATCCCCGTATGGCGAAACGCCATGCGCCTCTACGACGAGTCAATGCAGAATCCCGAAGACAAGTGGGAAACGAAGATCCGCCAGTTCGTCGGCGACCCGGCAGCGATCACACAGCTCAGTCTCGTTGCGGCGTTCGCCAAGGACGGGATGCACCAGGTCGGCAACACCACGTACACGGCCGAGGTCGTGAAGGCCGCCGCACACAACGTACAGATTCGCGCCTGCGTCGACGCGAGCCGAGTTGACGTAGTCAACGCGGACGGAACCAGCATTACCGGCGGAAGCGCAAAGCGGTTCCTGTGGGAATTCAATCTCGATTTCTACCCGGACGAAGTCCACCACTGGCTGCTCAACTTGGTCACCAAGCCGAACCCGACGAAGCCATGCTGACCACCACCTCGGGGCCCCTATACCGCGCAGCTATCGCCATTGCGGTGGTCGGTGCGGTCTTGACATGTCTCATTGCTGCCGCACCCTCCGCATTCGCTGACGCGCCGTGCGGCCACTATGACCTCGGCACGGGAGACTTCATCGCGTGTGCCAGCAGTGGATCTGACGGCAGCGGCACCGGATCGGATACTTCGGGCGGCTCGTCGACGGGTCCAAGTGAGCACGTCGACCCGTGCCCGCCGATACCGATGGATCCGCAGCCTCCCGTCGATTCACCTATCTGGCTGCTGTATCTGCCGCCGGGCGCCGATCCGGTGGACTTCGTCATGCTGAGGCAGGAATGCCGGGTGGACGGGCTTGGGCCGATTCTCACGGTCGTGCCCGCCACGAATACGCCCCCGCCGGAACCGCAACTGGTCGCGCAACAGGCAATAGCACGATTGCCGATTCCGTTGCCGCATATCAGCTTTGGGCCGGATGCGAAGCAGGTGGCGGTGAATGTGCCGGTGTGGCTGTGGGTGTCGAACCCGGACCCGGTGACGGCGTCGGCTACGGACCGGACGGTGACGGTCACGGCGACGGCGACGCTGGCGTCGGTGACCTGGTCGATGGGTGAACCGGGCGCGGTCGATGTCACGTGCGCGGGCGGCGGCCAGGCCCCCTGGGCTGGTGCGGATCTGTGGGCGCCGCCGTGCGGCTACACCTACCGGCTGCGGTCGCTCGATGAACGCACGAACGGCACGGGGGCGTGGCCGGTCACCGCGGCGGCGACGTGGTCGATCACATGGAGCGCGAACACCGGCGAAGCGGGAATCGACAGTGTCACGACTCGCTCGATGGCGCCGGTCCGGGTCGGGGAGTGGCGCACCGTGATCGTGGCCGGAAGTTAACCTCGGGCTTTCATGGGGGTGATGTTCGCCGCGGGCGTTGATCATGAGAAAAGGTGCTCTGATCTGCGATAATTGGTCTTGTCTAAGAGATCAACATCGTAGAGTCTGGAGCACCTTTTCGATGCGTAAGTCTACCGGCCTGTTTCCGGCTGTCCATGTCGAGGCTTCGGGGCAGCGTGTCGTGTCGCATGCGGGGGCGGTGTTGCTCGCGAAGGCCGCGACGGCGGTGGGTCTGGACCGGGCGCTGTCGGAGGCACTTGCGCCGTGGATGCGGCCTTGGGCGGTGCATGATCCGGGCAAGATCGTGCTGGACCTGGTCGTGTCACTTGCGATCGGCGGGGACTGTTTGGCGGATATCGACCAGGTCCGGGCCGCACCGGACGTGTTCGGCCGGGTCGCGTCGGACCCGACCGTTTCGCGCCTGGTCGGTCGTCTCGCAGGCGATAGGGATAAGGCGCTCGACGCGATCAACACGGCTCGCGTGGCGGCCCGGACACGGGCGTGGGCGATGGCGGGCGAGAACTCGCCCGGCCACGGGATCGACCCGGATCATCCGCTGGTCATCGACCTGGACGCCACCCTGGTCACCGCTCACTCCGAGAAGGAGAACGCGGCACCGACCTACAAGAGGAGGTTTGGCTTCTACCCGCTGATGGCGTTTTTCGACCACGGCGCCGACGGCACCGGGGAGGCCGCCGCTGCCGTGTTGCGGCCGGGCAATGCCGGCTCGAACACGGCGGCCGATCACATCACGGTGACGAAGCTGGCGTTGGCGCAGCTGCCGTCCCGTTCCCCGGACGGACGTCCAGGGCGGGAGGTGCTCATCCGCACGGACGGGGCCGGTGCCAGCCACGAGTTCACGGCATGGCTTGCCTCCCAAGGCCTGTCGTATTCGATCGGATTCGGCCTGACGGCCGGGATCGCCGACATCGTCGACAACCTTCCGGAGGGGGCATGGACCCCGGCCTATGATTCCGAAGCCACGCAGCGGGACGGGGCGAAGGTCGCCGAACTCACCCACGTCGTGGACCTGTCGTCGTGGCCGAAGGGGATGCGGCTGTTCGTCCGGGCCGAGAAACCGCACCCCGGGGCGCAGCTGCGTTTCACCGATGCGAACGGCTGGCGGCTGACCGCGTTCGCAACGAACACCGAACGCGGACAGCACGCAGCCCTGGAGCTGCGGCACCGCAGGCGGGCCAGATGCGAGGACCGCATCCGGTGCGCGAAGGACACCGGCCTTGCCAACCTGCCACTGCACGACTTCACGCAAAACGAGATATGGCTCGCGATAGTCGCTTTGGCCTGCGACCTTCTCGCCTGGACGCAGACGCTCGCCCTCGCCGGCCACGAAGCCCGCAAATGGGAACCGAAACGGCTGCGCCACCGCCTATTCACCATCGGCGCGATCATCACCCGCGGAGCACGCCGGACCAGGCTCCGACTGTCCGCCCAGGCACCCCACGTCGCCGTGGCCATCGCCGGAACCGACCGCCTGCAAACCATCCGCCTGACCACCTGACCAGCCAGACCCCATACCGACCGACCCGAAGGAAAACACCACCGGCCAGTGGAACCGGCGCCCACCGCAGGCGACACCGCGGCGAAACCCCTTACCCCACAACAGAAAGAACCCCACAGCCGCACTCGCCGCACCACGCGGAACCCGGATCACACCCCCGATGAAAGATCGAGGCTAGGCGCTCCGACATGGCAGCGGCAATCTGGGCGAACGTCGTCACCCTCGGCAAGGACCGGTGGCTACTACCCGGCGTCGAAACGGCCCGACAGGCGGAAGCTCTCGACTACCCTGCCGTCGTCGCGGCGTTGACCGGCATTGACGTGGACGTGATCATCGACGCCGGCCGTATCCCCGCACCCGTGCGCCACGACGCCCTGTGGGCCACGGCGGACGTGGCGCTCGTTGCGATGCGCTCCACGCTCCCGGCCGTGCATGCCGCACAGGCCGCCGCAGCCGTCGCGCGAGAGGCATTGGGGGACAGCGCCTCTGATCTTCGCTCGGTGATCGTCGGCCCAGGCCGCCCCTATTCCGAGCGCGACATCCAAGCCGCGATGTCCGACATCGCACCCGTCGCAGGAGTCCTGGCCTGGGACCCGACGGCTGCGGGCGCACTGGTCGACGCACTGCCCGCACCACGCCAGATGGCCTCGACCCCGCTGATGAGATCCGCGACGAAGCTCGCCACGTCCCTTGCGCAACAGGAGGAACTGGCGCAGGACACATCCGCCGCAGCATCACGGGCGGCACCTTGCGGTGCGGCGGTCCCGCCACCCGGACAGCGAGAGCACGCCGCAGCCACACCGCGTCATTCGTCATACGCGCCGGCAGCGGCGACGGCCCGGCCGGGTGGCGCGTCATGACATCGATCCTGAATGGCCATGTCAACGGCACGGCCGCCTACACCGGTGACGACTGGGGCGGGAGTGGTGAGCCACGCGACGGTTGGCTGAATGACGAAGCACCGCTCGCCACTGTCGATTTCGCGATCGTGCGCCGCATCCAGACGGAGGTGAACGCCAAGCTCGACCGCTATGGCCAAGACGCCGGGCCAGGCTTGGGCCGCGCGGAGCAGCGGCAGCTTGCGATCGGCCTGATCGGCGAGCGCACCGCGGCGTGGGCCGATGCGGAAACCGCCGCGGGAAGCCCGCCCACCCAGCAACAAGAATCAGCGCTGGGTGAGGCGGTGTTGGCGGCGATGTTCGGCCTGGGCCGCATCGAGCAGCTCCTCCGGGACGACGAGGTCGAGGAGATCTTCATCAACGGCGCCGCCCCGGCGATCAAACGCTTCGCCGACGGCCATCGCGAAACCGTCGCACCGGTCGCCGAATCCGACGACGACCTTCTCGAACAACTCCGGTCGAGCGCCACCTATCACGGGCAAAACGAGCGGGCCGTCACCTCCTCCTGGCCGTTTCTCAACATCCGCCTGCCGGACGGCTCCAGGCTGGCCGCGCAGTGGTCGATCACCCCGCATCCGCAGGTCACGATCCGCCGCCACCGCTTCGTCGACGTCACCCTCGACCAACTCGTCGATATGGGCACGATCTCGAAGGCAATGGCGGCGTTCCTGGCCGCCGCCGTCGCGGCGCACCGCTCCATGCTGATCGTCGGGTCACCGGGCGCAGGCAAGACCACCCTGCTGCGCGCGCTGGCCCGGTGCCTGCCGGACATGGAGCGGTTCGCCACCCTAGAGACCGAGTACGAGCTGCTGCTGCACGAGCTGCCCGGAAGGTTCCCGCTGATCCTGCCCGCCGAGGCCAGGCCGGCGACGGGGGAGCGCGGCCCCGATGGCAGGGCCGCGGGCGAGGTCACCCTGGCCGACATCTTCCCCGAGCTGCTACGGCACGGCCTGGAGCGGATCCTCATCGGCGAGGTCCGCGGCCCGGAGGTCATCCCGATGCTGGCCGCCATGTCCCGCGGAATGAAAGGGTCGATGGCCACGTTCCACGCCGACTCCGCGACCGGCACCTTCGAGGCCCTGGCGTCACTGTTGGGGGAGCACAAGCCGAACTGGAACCACCCGGCCGCGATGGCCCAGATCGCCACCGCCATCGACCTCATCGTCTACATCGACACCATCCCCACCGCCGCCGGGCGTAAACGCCGGTTCGCGTCCGACATCGTCGAGGTCGGCCCGGTCGGCGAGAACGGCCAGCCCGCCACCACCGCCATCTTCGCCCCCGACCCGGACCGGCCGGACGACCCGCGCGGCTACCCCCTGCACCTACCGGAGGATCAGACCTGGTGCCGCCGGGCCGGTTTCGACCTCGGCTGGCTGACCGCCGCCAACGGAACCTGGCCGGTGCCGTGGGAGACGGGAGGCCGGGTATGACGATGATCCCGCTTGCGGCCGCGATCTGCGGCGCCGCCCTCATTGCCGGCATGCTGATGGCGGCCGCCGGCGCCTACGGCCGCACCCCCGACGCCGAACCGGCAACACCGGGGTCCGCGACGCGGGCCGTGCGGATGGTGCGGTGGCGCAAGGCGGTGACCGGCAAACGGGGCCGCACCATCGCTGCCGCGGCCTTGGCCGGGGCGGTGGTGTGGGCGGTGTCGGGCTGGCCCGTCGCCGGCATCACGTGCGCGCTCGCCGTTCCGGGCCTGCCGTACTTCTTCAGCGCCGCCAAGGTCGCGAAGCACCGCATCGACGTGCTGCAAGGCCTGGAGGAGTGGGTACGGCGCCTAGCCGACTCCATGGCCGCCGGCAACTCGTCGACCCAAACCATCGTCACCGCCGCCGCCCACGCACCGGCCGCCATCAAAGACCCGACAGTCCGGTTGGCCGCCGGGCTCTCCTCGCCGCGCGGCGACCGGCAGCAAGCGTTGCGCCGCTTCGCCGACGATATCGACGACCCGCTCGGCGACATGGTCGTCATCGCCCTGGGCATCGCCGCGACCGCCCCGTCGCCGCGGACCCCGGACATGCTCCGCGTCCTCGCCCGGCAGCTCGCCGACGATGTCGCCGCGCGGCACCGGATCGAAACCGACCGTGCCGAGCCCAGGTCCGAGGCCCGCACCATCGTCATCGTCCAAATCCTGTTCGTCGCCGCGGTCGCCACATTCACCTCCTACGCGAAGGTCTACGGCACCGCCACCGGACAGCTCGTTCTCGCAGCGCTGGTCGCGATCGTGATCGGCGCCCTCGTCATGCTCCGCAGACTGTCAATCACCCCGAATCCAGCTCGCCTCCTGACAGGACGTGGGGCCGACCCGACGCAATCGGCCGCCTCGGTTCGCGGCGACGCCATGGCGAAGGCGTCGTCATGAGTCCGGGCACGCTCGGTTTGCTTGCCGCGGGTGGTGCGGCCGGGCTGGGCATCGCCGTGGTCGTCGCCGCCATGGTTCCGGCCCGGCCGGATCTGCTCGCCGCGCTGCGCATGCCCGGCCACAGCGTCGCGAGCCACACCACTGTGGCGGGGCAGTCTCCCGCGCCGGCTATCGGGATCGCGGCTGTGCAGGCCAGGTTCGAGATGTGGCTTGCCGCAACACACCTCACCACCCCTGACCGGGATCTGGCGGTGATTGGGATGCGCCGCGGCGAGTTCCTTCTCACCCGCGTCGCTCTGACCGCCGTGACACTGCTGGCCGGCCCGATCTACCTGCTGATCTTCACCGCGTTCGGCCTGCACATCCCGGCCGCCATCCCCGCCGGCATCGCAGCCGCATGCGCGGCGCTGGTGTGGGTCGCGGTCGCCGGCCACACCGCCGGTAAAGCTGACCAGGCCCGGCTGGAGATGCGTCATAGCCTGGTCGCGTTCCTGCAACTGGTCGCGCTGCACCGCGCCGCCGGAGCCGGCCCCGGCGCCGCCCTCGACGACGCGGCCGCCGCATCGCCGCTGTGGACGTTCCGCCGGATCAGGGGCGCGATCGACTCGGCCACCCGCTCCGGGCACTCGCACTGGAAGGGCATCGCCGATCTTGCCGAGGAAATGGGCGTCGACGAGCTCGCCGACCTGTCCGCGATCACCGCAGGGGCCAGCACCCAAGGGGCCGCGATCTACGACACGCTCCTCGCCCGCGCCACCTCGCTACGCGCCCAGTTGCAAACCGACGAGATCGCCGCCGCCCAGGTCGCCTCCGGCCGCATGGCCATCCCCAAAGCCCTGCTCGCGATGGCCACCATGGCCTTCCTGCTCTACCCGGCGATCACCCAACTGACCGCGACCTGAAAGGCGCGATATGCCCTGTGCCGCAACCCGTCCTGCACCTATTTGAAGGAGCCACTAATGCCCATCTCATCGTTCGCCGCCCTGCTGTATTCCACGATCATGCTCACCGTGCGCCGCCGCATCTCGGCGCTGCGCGTCGAGCCGGAGCGCGGCTCCGGCGGCGTTTCCCTGGAACACGTGTTGATCGCGATCGGCGGCGTCATCGCCGCCGGCATCGTGGTCGCCGCGATCGCCGCCGTCATCAACTCCAAGACCGGCGACCTCAACCCCTAAACCGGCCGGCCACAGCAACCGTGACGAGCACCCCGACCCGAGAAGCCCCGCGCCGCAACGCGCGCCGCGGTGGGGACCTCTACGGTCTGCCGCCCGGCGCGAACCGTTGGGCCGGCGAGCGGGGCTCCGGCGGCGCGTCTCTCGGATTCATCCTGCTCATGCCCGCGGTGCTGCTGCTGATCTTCGGCGGCATCCAATTCGGCCTGCACTCCTACGCCCGCTCCCTCGCCGTCGCCGCAGCGCAGGCCGGGGTCCGTGCCGCGACCCGAGCCCCGGCCTCGACCGACCGGGGCCGGCGGGCCGCCGAGGACTTCGTCACCGACAAGGCCGCCGGAACCCTCACCGACGCGGTCGTCACCGTCACCCAGACCGGTGAACAGATCACCGTCACCATCACCGCAGCCGCGCCGAACCTGGTCCCGCTCGCCCATCCGCGCGTCGCCGGCCAAGCCTCCGCGAACATCGAGACCCTGCCATGAACCGAATCAGACGCTTCCTACAACGGGCGAAGTCGGATCGCGGATCGGCGGCGCCCGCCCTCGAACTCGTGATCATCACCCCGGCCGTCGTGCTGATCGTCCTGGTCGGCGTCGCCGCCGGGCGCACAGCGACCGGGCAGTCCTGTGTGCAGCAGGCCGCCGCTGCCGGGGCGCGCGCCGCCAGCACCCAACACACCCCGACAGAAGCCGAGACCCAGGCGCGATCGGTCGTCACCGAAAGCCTCCATAGCCAGGGCATCGACTGCCAAAACGACACGATCACCGTCGACGCGGCCGGTATGGCCGCCCCGCCCGGCACACCCGCCAATATCACCGTCACGGTCGCCTGCACGGTCGCCTGGTCGGACCTCGCGATCCCCGGCTGGCCAGGAAGTCACGTCGTCACCGCAACCGCGGCCAGCCCCCTTGATCCGGATCGGGAGGCGCCGTGAAACCCACACCTGCACAACCAATCTCGCGCCGCCCCATTCTGTGCGGTCGTCATTCGGCTGCGGCAGCAGTGACGGTGCGTGACCAGCCGGGGCCTCGGGCAACGAAACCGGCATCGCCGCGACCGAGCGGCCCATCGCATCGCGGCGGGCCGGCGACGAGCAAGCGCATCGACTGGCGCTCCGACACCGGCTCCGGCGGCATGTCGCTGATGATGCTCGTCTGCGCGGTCGCGTTGATGATGATCCTCGGCCTTGTCGTCGACGGCGGCGCGAAGGCTCGCGCCCTGGATCACGCCAGTGCGATCGCCTCCGAAGCCGCTCGCGCCGCTGCCGCCACCTACCGGCCCGGCGATGTCGCGATCGACCCCGCGGTCGCCGACCAGGCCGCGCAGGACTACCTGACCGCTGCGGGCGCCACCGGGTCCGTCACCGTCACGGGTTTGGACGTCTCCGCGACCGCGACTCTGAAACAGGACACGGTGTTCCTGCCGCTGGTCGGCATCGACGCGTTCACCGTCACCGGGGCGGGCCAGGCCCAGGTCGTCTATCAGCAGGGAGGCACCCCATGACCGCCTTCATCGCCCGCCAGATCCGCCGCCTGATCGCACTTGTCGCCCTGGCCGCGATGCTGATCGGCGCACCGTATGCCCTCTACACCCTCGGCGGCCCGCTGCTGCCCGACCACATGCCGGGGCTCGCGGAGATCTGGCAGCGGCTGACCGAACGCGACACCGGCCAAGTGTTCCTCGGCTTCCTCGTCATCGTCGGATTCGTCGCCTGGGCCATCTTCGCCATCACCGTCCTCGTGGAAATCGCCTCCCGCATCGCGCGCCGGCCCGGCTGGCACCTGCCAGGGCTGCACCTGCCGCAAGCCGCCGCCGGCCTGCTCGTCGGCATGCTCATAGCCGGAACCATCGCCACCTCCGCCACTCCCGCGATCGCCGCCAGCATGCCGCTACTGCCGCACCCCACGCCGGTTGCGGTCGCCACCATGGCATCCCCGTCCCGCGCCGCGCATCATGGCCAGGCGGGTATGACGTCTCACCTGGCCGCGCCCGCCCGCTCGGCCCCGCGCGCGGCTGCGGCCGGGCCGACGTGGACCGTGTCGAAGGGCGACAGCCTCTGGTCTATCGCGGAAAAAACTCTGGGTAGCGGCCGCCGCTACCACGAGATCGAAGCCCTCAACCAGGGACGGATCCAGCCCGACGGCCGCACACTCGACTCCGCGAACTTCCTGCTCCCCGGCTGGATCCTGCAACTCCCCGCCGGCGCACACGTGCCCGCCGGCGTCGGCGACGGACCGACGTCAGGAGCCGAGAGAGCAGGCCACGGCGGCGGTAGCCACGCGCAGAGCGAGACCGTGATCGTCGACCCGGGCGACACACTCTCGCAGATCGCCCTCGACGAACTCGGCGACGCGCGCCTCTACCCCGAGATCGCCGCCGCGAACCACATCGCCGACCCCGACCTCATCCACCCTGGCCAAACCATCCACATCCCCGTCCCCGAAGCGCCGGCCCGCATCGGCGCGGATGATCCGCAGCAATCATTGGGCACGGCCTCGGAGAGCGGCGGCGACGGGCAGCCCGCATCTTCGCACGAGGCCGATGGCTCGACGGAGCCGGAACACGGACAGGCCGGTGTGGGCACTCCAGGCGAGGCCGCGGCCAGCGGTGTGGGCAGCCCGGACGCCCAATCGGATGTAGCCGGCGGTGCCGGAGTCGGCACCGCACCAGATTCCGCCGCAGCCACGAATGGCGGCGGCTCGCAAATCCCAGATGGCCCGTCGTCCGGCGGCATCGTGCCAGGCACGACAGCCCTGTCGAGCGCCCCGGATACGAGTGCGTCGACCGCAACCGTGACCCACTCGTCGTCGGGCTCAAGCCAGGAAGCGCAGCCACCGACGGCCAGCGCGAGCGAAGCAGACGAGCTGCTTTCGCAAAGGAACCTGCTTCTCGCGGGGGTCACCACTCTGACGGCCGCGATCGCCTGGGCTGGGCTGCTACTGGCGCGCAGACGGCTGGAGCAATCGCGTCGCCCGGACCAGCACACACTTGAGCCCCCGACGGAACTCGAAGCCCGTGTCGAAGGTGCCCTGCGTCGCCGCGCCGGCAGGAGCGCTCCGGAGCGGGTCAATCGGGCGGTGCGGATCATCACGCCGATCCTTGCGCAGCACGGCGACGTTGGCGTCGTTGGCGTGCTGATCGGCATCGACTCGCTGGAACTGCTGCCGGCCAAGCCGACTCCGCCGCCGGCACCGTTCATGGGCAGCGGCACCGCGTGGACACTGCAACTGCCGGAAGCGACGCCGGGTGCCGCCATCGACTACGAGAGGCTTGCGGCTCTCCCGGCCCTGGCGACCGTCGGCACCACCGCCGACGGGCGCATCGCCATGATCAACCTTGAACAGATCGGTGCCCTGCACATCGGCGGCGACGAGACCCGTGCCCGAGAACTCGCCAACCACCTGATCGTCGAGCTGTCCCAATCGCCGTGGACCGACGGCATCCACCTGCACCTCGCCGACCGACCGGGCCGGCTTCGCGTACTCGACGATGACCGCATCCAGCCCGCAACCGACCTTGCAGGCGAAATGAGAAGCCTTGCCGCGCAGGCGAAGACGATCCGCGAACTCCTCGGCGAACGCAGCATCACCCAGGCCCGTACCGACATCACCTACGCCGACGCATGGGAACCCCACCTGCTCGTCGCCGATGGTGACGACCTCCCCGCAGGCGAGACCACCATGGCACTGATCGACCAGCTCCAAGTCGGGCCACCGGCGGCAGCCGGACTGATTACCACCGGCCGAAACCCGGGCGTCGTGGCCGATGTACGCGTCGCTGCTGACGGCGGTGCGCTCATCCCGACCATCTTCCCTGATGAGGTAATCACAATAGCCGCCGTCACCGACGCGGAACTTGCCGCGATCATCGGACTCTTCGCCGCCTGCTCGGAAAGCACGATCGACAACGCCGGCGATACCCGTGACGCCGAACTCTCCGACGAGTCGGAATGCACCGAAGGTGCAGACATGATCGACACCACTGCGATCGACGTGGATCTGGCCACGAACATCGTCATGCTCGACGGCAACTGTGTGACAGCGGATCTCACGGAACCTGACACCATCGCCGCCGATGACGGACATGCACGCAACCGCCCCGTCGTCGACGTCGTTGGTGCGAGGCAATCCATCAGCCCGGATGAGGATCTCGATAGCGACCTCGCCGAATGGCTGAGCCCCTACTCACGCCGCCCGAAAATCGCAATTCTCGGGTCAGCCACGGTTGTCGGTCTCGGCCCCGCGCCGCAGCGACCACAGCCGCGGCAGGTCGAGATGGCCGTCTACCTCGCCCTGCACCACCAGGGCGTAACTGTCGACAGATTCACCGACGATCTCTGGCCCGACGGTACCCTGCCAACACCAGGGGGCCGCCGCGTTGCGATCTCGCGGCTTCGCAGTTGGCTCGGAAACGATCCCGAAACGGGGGAGGCGTTCGTGCCGAACCGGGAAAGCGGCTACTACATCACCGACCGGTTGTTGGACGCCGACCTGTTCGCCCGCCTGGTGCACCGCAGCGACCGGCGCACCCACGCAGGTGATGTCCGCGAAGCGCTCAGCGACCTGCAACGCGCTCTTGCCCTGGTGCGCGGACCGATCCTGCCCGAGGCGGGCGGACACGACTATGCGTGGCTCGCCGCCGCAGATCGACTGGAAGATCGGACACTTCCTGTAGCCGTTGTGGACGCGGCCCATGTCGCAACCGACCTTGCGCTCGCCATGGGAGATAGTGACGCCGCCGAATCCGCCGCGATGGTCGGAAGGTCCGTCCAGCCCTACAGTCTCATCCCGCTGTGCGACCTCATCCGCGTCGCCCAATGCTGCGGAGACGGCGAGACCGCCGCCACCTGGGCGCGCGCTACGCTCGAAGCGGCTGACGCCGACGTTCCCGCCGAACTACCGGAACACGTCCGGGAGCACGTTGCTGCGGCATTGGCTGGCAGCGGCCGGGACCGACTAACCACCGGCGCGCGACAGTGAACAAGCCCGCCGCTATCCGCGAGCGGCATGCGCCCGGCGGGCGCACGGAGGAAATCCGGACCGCGGCTCCTCACTCACAGGCTCCCACCAGCCCGCCAACGTTGGTCGACTCGCTCCGACAGGTCCGGTCGCCCGCGACTGTGCTCGGCTGGTGCCTTCTGGCCGCCGGCTGCGCAGCCGCGGCCTGGGCGGCGCTATCCGTCCGACCGGTAGCCGCGGCCATCACGTTCGGTGTGGGGCTCGTCGCGATGATTCTTGCCGCGGCGATCGACGTGGCTCTGCAGCGGCTGCCCAACGTGCTCACCATCGGTGCGGCAATGTTGGGGCTCGTCGTCTTACCGACCGTCACGTGGGTTACCGGTGACGGTCTGGCGTGGCGGGCCGCAGCCGGCGGGGCGATCTTCGGCGGCTGGATCTTGATCGGGGCGCTCGCACTGCGAGACTCATACGGCTTCGGCGACGTCAAGCTCGCCGCCGCCTGCGGCATCTACGCCAGCTGGCTCTCGTGGACAAGCCTGGTCGTCGCGGTCCTCACCACCCAACTCGCCATCGCAGCCGTTCTTCTGTATGGACGACTGCGAGGCCGGGAACGGATGCCGCTCGGCCCCGCCTTCGTAGTCGGCCTGCTCGTTGCGGCGGCCTTTGCCACTCAGTAGCCAGGTCCGTGGTGCGGGTATCGCGGAGGTCAGGGTTCTGATACTTCCGCCTCGGGCGACTCGTCGATCGGGGGGACGGCTACGATTTCAGCGTCGCTGGCTACCTGATCGGTCGTGGCCGTCAGCGCTCGAATGAAACGGTCGTGCAGCAGCTTCTTGCGGGCCGTAGCGAACGCAGGAAATTCGCCGATCGTCGTGGGCAGCGTAGGTAGGACGTTCCTTTCGAGGTATCCCGAAAGCGCTTCCGCGTCGGGGAACGTTGCGGCGGCCCACGCGGCGGGCATTTTCGCTGACTTCGAAATATTCTCGGGGCCTTCGAGCAGCTGCAGATTGACGACGGAGTTCTTCATCTCGTTGATTGTGTCGACGTCAGCTTGGGTCAGGTTAGCCTTCTTGATCTCGGTGGCGGAAAGCTTCGAGATGGGAAATACATGGTCGACGTGATGCACGTTTCGCGTGTTGACGTGTGGGAATGCGATGGCAAGAAGCGCAAATGTAGCGGCGTCGCCGTACTGGCGACTGAGCAGACCATCGACGACCTCCTCGGTGATCGTCAGCGACTTGCCACGGGCGGACATTGCGCGTTCGATTTCGACGGTTGGGAATGCAGAACCACCGTCTTGGTTAATGACTTCTCTCAGTGCACGAAGGAGCACGTCGAGGCCGGAACCCCAGACGCCCGGGACGATGAGAGAACGAAGAATCCAGCTGCGAAGCTCCTGACGATCGTGTGCTTCGCCCGGGCTGTCGCGGTATGCCTGGGTTAGTTTCCGGCGATGCACGTAGGCGGCGACGGGAATGAGCACACTACGCGCGGTCAGATTCGCACCGGACAACCCGAAGTCGCCGAGCAGCGCTGCGGAAACGCGGAGTGCAGCACCAATCTCGTCCCACTTTGCGGCGAGCAGCTCCATGTTTTCGGCGGTGAAGTTCTTGACCTTGAACCCGATGTCGCTGACTCCTGCGAGCACGAGCCCGGCCTTCAGGACCAGATCCTGAGTGAATCGGAATCCCGCCCCCGTGGCGTTGATGGTGTCGACGAGGTCGTGGACTTCTTGTCGCGCGTCGCGATCTTTCCATTGAGCGGTGGCAATGCTGAGCAACAGATCGCTGTAGGACAGCGGCGAGCCACCGGAGTTGACCCTGATGAAGATGTCGAGTACTCGCTCGATGTCCTGGTCGGTCTCTTGATAGAAGTAGATGGATTTTTCGGAGTGGATCTTCTCCCACAGATCGGTCGCGAACTCGAGTGCAGTCTCGTCATTGGCGATTTCGCGACGACCGAGCTCGATCATGATCTCTTTGACCTTGGAAGCCTGCCCGATGCTGGGTATCGGCAGCCAGTACCGGGCCTCGTCCGGGCCCATCGCCTCTAGCTGCTCTGCGGTGAGGAATCGAAAGTCGTATTCAAGGCCTGCGGCGTTTTCGGAAGCCTTGCTGGCGACGTTCAGATGAAGAGTCCGTGGTGGATAATTCTCGATAAACTGCGCCCAACCGTACTTCCGTTTCCACGCGTAGGTGCCCCGTAGGCCTATGTTCAGCGAGGTCAGTCTCTGCTGCCCGTCGAGAACGGCTGTGATGGCGTGGTCAGCCGGAATATCGAGCACGGGGTTGTGACGCTGATTGAATTCACTGTAGTCCTTCATGAAGCCGTAGAACTTGAATTGTCGCGCAGTGTCGCGTCTGACCTCCCACGAGAGGAAGCTGCCGATCGGATACCCGCGCATCACAGAGTCGAACAAGGCCGTAACCTGCGCTGGTTGCCAGACGAACTCTCGCTGGATCGCCGGCAAGACGAGGGCGCCGCTTTGAATGGCAGCGAGACTTTCAGCGATCGTGGAAGGCGGTAGGTAAGGCACTTCAGTGCTCCTGTTCATCGACTCCTCCAGCACCTTACATACCTGTATGCAGACCAGCGATGAGCGCGCTGCCGCGAGATTGAATCGAGTTCGGGCACGCGCAGAGTCCGGCTGGCCAGGATGCCAACCGCGGTGAGTACGAGGACGGTATCTACCTTCCGCATGCAAGATTTCGCGGGGCGCCGTCGCGGAACGCCCCGCCGCGCTGCGGCATACGCGCTTCGGGGGCGAGGGCTACGTGGCTGCCGGGTTGGCGATTGACGGCGGCGCCGGGGTGGATCTGGATTTCCGAATCCGGCAGAGCTGTGACGCGGGCGCGATGGTGTGCCTCGACGCGGGCCCCGGCGTGCGCGACAGCTGTCGCGTTGCGCATCGCTACCGTCGCCGTGCCGGTTGCCGGGATCGCGAGTGTGACCCGCGTGGGGATCAGATCTGTGGCGATGTAGGCCTCGGTGGCCCAGTGGTTGACGTGCTCGACCGCCCAGTCCAGCGTCGCCTGTCCACGCACCGGGGCGACGACAGGCTGGCCACGATGCAGCATGACGTCCCCGGCATCGACACCCAGCGCAGGAAACAGGTCGTCATCGAAGTCCAACTCCCGGCCGGTGTCCTCCATCCACGCCGCCACATAGGCGGGGTATTGGGCGCGGGCATTGCTGGGGCTATCGGCCAATAGATCCACCGGTGGGAGATCGGTCCGATCCAAAGGGCGCACATGCCACGCGCGGACCTCGCCGGAATGCTCGGCGGCCAATTCCGCGTCGGCCGCCATCTGCGCGTTGAACTCCGTATCACCAGGCAGGTCCGCGATCAGCCCGTAGAGCCTGCTCGGCCCGTCGCTTTCAGCCCAGAGGCGTTGCCGCTCGGTGTATGTCGCGAAGTATTCGCTATCGGTGTCGCCGGGCTTGACCGCGAGGAATTCCGCCAGCGCCTCGACGGTGCGGTCCGTATCTATTGCGTGCAGTGGCGACGGCCGGAAATCGGCGGCCGCGAATATGACGGTTCCGCGGTCGGTCAACACATAGCCCAGTGCGCCGGCGTCGCGCTGCGATTCGGCACCCGGTTCGAAGAGCTCGAGCCGCAATCCTTCGGCCTCGACGGCGCGGAGCAGTTCGCCGTCGACGCGGATGCGGGCTGCCGTCTCGATCAGGTGCTGGTCTTGGACGGACATGACGGTGTGGGCCACGGTGGCGCAGCCGACCATGCGGCCGCCATCGACCACCACCCAGCGGGTCGCGCCGAAACTGAGGGTCTCGGCCTCCACCGCCAGGGCCGCCGTCACCTGCTCGAGAAGCGCGGTCTGGGCGCGGTCCTCCCGGCCGGCCACCGCGACCGCCGCGAGTAGCGGGGACTCCTCGGCCCGCTGGTGGTAGGGGGTGGAAACGTTCCAGGCGACGTCAGGTGCGATGCGCGCCGCGGCGGTCTGCCACGCCCGCTGGTAGGCGAAATCCAACTGTTCGGCGGCGTCGGCGAGATCCTGGGTCACCTCCTCGGCGCCGAGATTCCGGGCGACGGTGGCCAGCGGTCCGTCGTCCGGCCCGAAGCCCCGGTAGGCGACGCGCGGATCGAGAACCACGGTGACGACGTCGTTCTCGGCGGCCTGATCAATGTTGATGCTCATGAGATACCTCCACGGAATGCGAGGGGAACAAACGATGTATGATGCCGCCCGCAGGCACCGGTCGGATCAGCGGATCAGGCCGCCCGGGGCACGGCCACGGGAAGCCGCCAGCACGGGCGCGCGCATCAGCGACGCTTCGGGCGCGGGCGTTGGCGTGCGGCGTGGGGGAGCGGTGATGCGGGCGCCGATCGCCTCGGCCTCGGCCGGGGTGAAGCCGGACAGGTGAGCCGACGTGTCGACCGTGGCGCCGCTGCGCGCGAAATCCACGCCCGTGTGCGAATACCAGGTGTGCGTCGTGAACGGCGGCGACGATGAGGCCTCCAATGTGCCGTGTCGTCCCAGCTGGTCGACCGCCCAGGCGATCGGGTTGCCGTCATCCGGCTCCCACACCGCCGTGTCGGTGACGATATCGATGACGCGTGGGTCACCCGCCGCCCAACCTGCGGAGTCGAGCGGGTCGAACACCCGCTCGTAGAACGTGACCGACGGGGGAGTCTCGCGGGCCAGCACCGCGATGATCGGCTCGGCATTCCACAGCCACACCCGGTGCCCGTCGTCCAGCAGTGCCGAGATCGCGTTGCCGCCGTGCATCGCGGTCGTGTCCGTGATCGGGTGGAGACGCCCGGATGTGTCGAACAGCAGGTCGCCTGCCGTGAGCTCGGCCGGGTGAATATGACGCGCACAGGGCACCAGCTCGGCGACATCGATGACGGTAGGAGATGCGGCGCCGGCGGGCTCGCCGTTCACAGCGTCACCGGTCGATCCGGCCACAGCGCTGGCGCTGCCTCGCCACGTGAGGCGCAGTCGGCGCCGACGAACCGGCCGAACTCAGGATCAGGATCAGGCCAGGTCACGTCCGGATCGTCGCGATGCTCGGTCGCCGTGCAGCCGCAGCGCGCCATCCACTCCGTCAAATGCACCCGCGTGTCTGCGAAAATCCGCAACCAATCCGCCGCCGCGGTTGCCGGCTGTTCGCTGTTGTAGCAGGCCAGGTAGGAGCCCCATAGGGCAGTCAGCTCTTCGACCGCGGCGCCGTGCCGAAACCAGCACGGTGGCACCTCGCGCGGCCGCAACCGGAACCTGCGCACCAGCCGAGTCACCCACCGACCCAGGTCCGACCAGGCGTCGAACGCCTCCCCGGTCGACAAGTCCTCCCACACGATCGGAACCGGCACCGGCTCCCCGAACGGCCCAGACACTGCAAACCACCTCGCCCATGACAGGGCACAGCCCCATGCCGCGCCTCTACCCGAAATAGGTGCGCACCCCGCGCGGTAGTTGGCGCAGCGTTTGGCGCCCGTGGCTTACGGCGCTTGGCCACCCGTCGTCGACCGGGCTTGGCCGCCTGCGCGAGACGACGACTGTGCAGCTCCTTGAGCGCATCGGGGAGTCCGTCGCACGTCATGGTCTTGCCGGTGAACCCGTGATCGATCCGCACGTTCTTGGCGTCGACGCCGAGCTTGGCCGAGGAATTGTCAAGACCTGTGGATCAAGATCTTTTAGGCGGCTTGTCGGCCTCCTTCGTGGCCGTCTGATTTGTCCTTGTTGACGGGCGGTGGTTCGACGAGCCGGCCGGCTGTGAACCTTGCCCCG